>Ga0247608_10000371_pt1 | contig 76063 bp, 75 predicted proteins | sample 176DNAGHGlowgp2_FD_193490 | JGI IMG/M metagenome (GOLD analysis project Ga0247608, IMG submission 193490) | Sheep rumen microbial communities from Palmerston North, Manawatu-Wanganui, New Zealand - 1766 DNA GHGlow gp2 | ecosystem: Host-associated > Mammals > Digestive system > Stomach > Rumen ... | reverse complement strand
GCAAAACAGTTAAATCCAAATGTTCCTGAATTTAGAGTTGGAGATACTGTAAAAGTAAATGTTAAAATTATTGAAGGAAACAAAGAAAGAATTCAAGCATACGAAGGAACAGTAGTTGCTAGAAAAGGAAGCGGAATCAGTGAAACTTTCACAGTTAGAAAAGAATCTGCTGGAGTAGGAGTTGAAAGAGTATTCCCAATCCATTCACCAAAACTAGCTAGTATTGAAGTACTAAGAAAAGGTAAAGTTAGAAGAGCTAAACTTAATTACTTAAAGAATGTTGTAGGTCAATACAGAATTAAAGAAAGAGGACAAAAATAAGAGACCTGTGTCTCTTATTTTTATTTAAATAATGAGTAAAGCAAGTGATAACAAAAAGTCTTTCATGAGAGAGTGGGGCTGGTTTATCATCGCTATTATAGGAATCTTCTTATTTAAAGAATATCTATATGCACCAATACTTGTACAAGGTGACTCTATGGATAGTACTTTAAAGAATAATGATTTAATGATACTTGATAAAGTATCTAAGAATGATCTAAATAGATTCGATATAGTAGTAATAAGATATGATAAGAAATACTTAATTAAAAGAGTAATAGCACTCCCAGGAGAAACAATTGAATATAAAGACAATACTCTTTATATTAATAAAGAAAAAATAGAAGAACCATTCTTACCACAAGGAACTGTAACACAAGACTTTTATAAAGAGTTTGAAATACCAGAGAATTGTTACTTTGTAATGGGTGATAATCGAATGATTTCATACGATAGTAGAAAACTTGGTTGTTTCGACAAAAGTAAGATAGATGGTAAAACTAATTTAGTATTATTCCCATTTGATAGATTTGGAACTAAAAAATAAGAGCCTTCAATTGCTCTTTTTTATTTTATATATTATAATAACAGGCATTTGAGGTGATTAATATGGACGATAGATTACATGAAGATATAGTAAGTGCACAAAAGATAGTATCTTCTCCAAGAGAGACTAGTGATATGTTCAATGCTTTTTCTATGGTATATAGAGGTACTAACGAAGCTATATCTAGTGAAGAATATAAAAAATTATTAAAAGATAGAGATAAGACACTAACTATTACTGCTAGTGGAGATCAGCTTATTAACTCTATTTTATTTGGTTCACGTGATATCACTTGTGTAGATATAAGTAGATTTGCTAAATATTATGCTAAGTTAAAACTTGGCGCAATAAAGAGTTTAGATAGAGAAGAATATTTAAGATTCTTTACAGGTAAACTTAATGAAGATCTACTTTCTTATGAATTATATGAAAAAGTAAGAGCTAATCTAGATTCTGATGCAGCACAGTTCTGGGACTCACTATATGATTATTTCGATGAAGTAGAAATAAACGAATCTTGTTTATTTTCAAGAGAAGTAATGAATAGAGGAATCATGGTTAGAAATAATCCATTCTTAAGAGATAATAACTATGAAAAGACTAGAGAGTTAATAGATGGATCTAGAATAACATTTAGAGATGGTAATATATATCAAATGTTTCATAATAGTCCAGGATACAGTCTAATAAACTTATCTAATTTAATTGAATATACAAGAAATATAGCTGGATATAGAGACTTCTTAGAAAGACTTCCACTTACTGAAGAAGGAGAAGCTATGTCATATTTCTTTGGTTATAAAGAGCTTTATGGAAATAATGAAAAAGTAAGAGATATATTTTCATCAGAAGACTATAGAGTTAAGGAAATAGTAAAGGATACGTATAGTAATGGTATTTTAATTTACAAGAGAGTTAAAAGATAATATAATTTATTTATAATTGGATGTGATAATTATGAATAATGAACAAACATATAAGGATTTAGCATTAAGAGAAAATGATGATATTTTAAACCTATATATGTCTAATAAAGAAGGGCTAACTAGCGATGAAGCAGAAGCAAGACTTGAAGACTTTGGAGAGAATATTGCTACTGCAACTAAGAAGAAGGGAGTCCTTTATTTTATTTTAAATAGTTTTAAAGATAAGTTTATTCTTATCTTAATAGTACTTGCAGTAGTAGACTATCTTACTCAAGATAAAGTAGGTGCTTTTATAATACTTGGTATTACTGTTATAAGTGCACTTATTAGATTCGTACAAGATTATTCTACTCATAGATTTAATGAGAAGTTAAAAAGTGAAATAAATATCTATACTGATGTAATTAGAGATAAGAGACAAGTAGAACTTAAACAAGAACATGTAGTTCCTGGTGATATTATCGTACTTAGTGCAGGTAGTGTAGTACCAGCAGATTTATACTTACTTGAATCTAAAGACTTATTTATTAATCAGTCACAATTTACTGGTGAGACTACATCTATAGAGAAAAATGCTTATAAAGAAGTTAATACTGACGATATTACAGATATACCTAATATATGTTTAATGGGTACTAGTGTAGTAAGTGGTAATGGTAGAGGTCTAGTTATAAGAACTGGTAAAGATACATTTATTGGAAAGATGAATAAGAAGACTGAAGTAAAGAAAGATAAAACTACTTTCGAAGAAGGAATGAGTTTAATAACTAATATGCTTATAAGATACATGGTAGTAATATGTGTACTTGTATTTGTCATATATGGATTATTAAGAAATAATCTTTCTGAAGCACTTTTATTTGCTCTATCAGTAGCTGTAGGTATTACTCCTAGTATGCTTCCAATGATAGTTAATGTTAACTTAACTAAAGGTAGTAAAAACTTAGCTAAAAAGAAAACACTTGTTAAGAATATACAATCAATACAGAACTTAGGATCTATGGATATATTATGTACAGATAAGACTGGTACTTTAACTAAGAATAGTATCGTTCTTCAAAAGTATATTAATATCGAAGGAGAAGACGATAATTACGTACTTAAGTGTGCAGTAGTTAATAGTAAGTTAAGTGCTGGATTTAAAAACCTAGTAGATAAAGCAATTATCAAGTATGGAGAAGAACACGATATAGATATAACTGACTACAAGAGAATAGACGAGATTCCATTTGACTATGAAAGAAAAAGACAAAGTATAGTTGTGGAAAACAATTCTAAATATTCAGTTATTACTAAAGGTGCAACTGAAGAGATAGTTAAAATATGTGATATGGCATATTATCAAGATAAAGAACAACCTATGTCCAAAGAGATAATAGAAGTAATAAACAAACAAGCAGAGAAACTTGCTAGAGAAGGTATGCAAGTAATAGCACTCGCTGTTAAGCACGAATATACAGGTATAGATCAGTTTGATAAAGAAGATGAACAAGATCTTACTTTCGTTGGATTAATCGCCTTCCTAGATCCACCTAAGATGGATGCTGCTAAGACTATTAATAAATTAAAAGAATTACAAGTTACAGTTAAAGTACTTACTGGAGATAATCAGTATGCAACTGAGACTATCTGTAGAGCAGTAGGTCTTCACGACGAGATTATTCTTGGTAAACAAATAGATGCACTAGATGACTATGAATTATCTAAAGCTGTTGAGAAATACAATGTATTTGCAAGAATGAATCCACTTCAAAAAGAAAGAGTAGTTAAAGCACTTAAGAAGAACGGTCACTCTGTTGGATATATGGGTGATGGTGTTAACGATGCACCAAGCTTACACACTTCTGATGTTGGAATAAGCGTAGATGAAGGAACAGATATAGCTAAAGAGTCTAGTGATATTATCTTACTTGAACAAAGTTTAGACGTTGTATATGAAGGAGTAGTAGAAGGAAGAAAAGTCTATGGTAATATAGTTAAATATATGAAACTAGCATTATCTCAAGATTTTGGAGACGTATTTAGTATCATGATATCTAGTATTACACTTCCATTCTTACCACTACTTCCAATTCAAATGTTAATTCAAGACTTCATAGTAGAAATATCTCAAATAGGTATTCCATACGATAATGTAGATGAAGAATTTATTAAAAAGCCACATAAGTGGGATACTAAAAACATTAGTAAGTTTATGAGGATATTTGGTATTATAAGTTCTATTACAGATGTACTAGCATTCTTAATATTCTGGTTTATACTTGGATTTAACTCAGTAGATAAGCAAGCATACTTCCAAACTGCATGGTTTGTAGAGTGTATAGTATCTTCGACACTTATAATCTTCTATTTAAGAACTAATAAACTTAATTTCTTAAAAGCAAATCCTAGTAAGATATTAGTACTTTTAACATTGCTTACTATAGCAGTTACTATAATAGTTCCTATGCTTTTATCTGGAGTAGAAGGATTTAACTATGTAGTACTTCCACCAGTATATTACTTATACTTAGTTGGATTAGTACTTCTATATGCACTTGTAACTCAAATAGTTAAAAGAATATATTTAAAAAAGAATGACGAATGGTTATAATTATAATCATTCTTTTTTGGAGGTTTATATGAATATAAATAGTCCTAAAGAATTATTAGATTATATGGATAAGAACTTCTCTTATGGATTTTTGGATAAAGAAGGAAACATACACAGTGTAGACGATGATGACTTTGAAGATGTTTGGTACGATTCATATGTACTTGAAAATTATGATGATGTACTTAGAACTAACATGGGTAACTGTTTTGATATGACTGAATTTGAAAGAGAATGGTTCACTAGAAATGGCTATAGAGTATCTACTTTCTTTGAAATGGTAGATCTTCCATATGAAAATATATATCCAACTCATTCTTTCTTAGTATATGAAAAAGATGATAAATATTATCATTTCGAATATTCAGATTTTTATAATAGAGGAATACATGAATATGATAGCTTAGAAGAATTACTTAATAGGCAGTATGATTCTTATTTAAAATATCTAGATGAGTTCAACATTACAGAAGAAGAAAAAAATCATATAATACTTAAATTATTTAATAAACCAAAAGAGCATATAAGTGCTAAAGAATACTTAGAACATGCTTCTCTTGACAGTGTAAACCTTGTAAAAGGGCATTCAAAGTGATAAAATATTGAAAGACAAGGAGTGATTCTTTTGAAAAAAGAAAAGGACGATATAGTAATAAGAGTTAGTCATGTTAATAAACATTTTAACGTATATTATGATAAAGCCAATACTTTAAAAGAGAGAATAATATTCTTTAATAGAAATAAAAAAGAAGTAAGAGAAGTTCTTAAAGATATTAATTTAGAAATATCTAGGGGGGAAACTGTAGCTCTTATAGGTGTTAATGGTAGTGGTAAATCAACTCTTTTAAAATTAATTACAAAGATTATATATCCTAATAGTGGAACTATTAAAGTAAATGGAAGACTAACATCGCTTCTTGAACTTGGAGCAGGATTCCATCCTGATTTCTCAGGAAGAGAAAATATTTATTTTAATGCTTCAATATTTGGTTTATCTAAGAAAGAAATAGATAGAAGAATAGACGATATTATAGAGTTTTCTGAACTTGGAGAATATATAGATAATCCAATTAGAACTTATTCTAGTGGTATGTATATGCGCCTTGCATTTGCAGTAGCAATCAACGTAGATGCAGATATACTTCTAATAGATGAAATCTTAGCAGTAGGAGATCATCATTTCCAAGAGAAATGTTTAAATAAAATGAAGGAATTAAAATCTAAAGGTAAGACTATGGTTTTTGTAAGCCATTCACCTGATCAAGTTAAATTCCTATGTGATAGAGCAGTCTGGCTATCTAATGGTAAAATCAAGATGGATGGCAATACTAGCGAAGTACTTGATAAATATCTAAAGGAATGTGCATAGGAGGGTTTTATGAGTTTATTTAAAGAATTATTTGTTTATAGAGAATTCTTAAAGACTTCTATATTAAAAGAGTTTAGAGGTAAATATAAGAAATCCTTCCTAGGAGTACTTTGGTCATTTATTAATCCATTATTACAATTATTAGTATATGCTTTAGTATTTCCATTTATTATGAGAGTACAAGTAGAAAATTATACTTTATTCTTAGTAGTAGCATTAATACCATGGACATTCTTTAATACTACTGTATCTCAGTGTGCAGGTACTATTATTTCATCAAGTGGTATTATTAAAAAAGTATATTTTCCTAGAATAATACTTCCAATAGCAAACGTAACTGCTAACTTAATTAACTTCTTTATATCATGCATTATAGTTGTAGCAGCATTATTTATTGGAGGAATTGGTATTGGAGAAAGCATCGTAGCACTTCCACTAGTAATATTAATAGAATATATACTATGTCTTTCTATATCATTCTTCTTATCATCTATAACAGTATATATAAGAGATTTAGAATATTTCGTAAATGTACTTATGATGTTATGGTTCTATATAACACCAGTATTATATGAGATAACAATGATACCAGATAATGCCACAATACTTGGACTAACTATAAATCCAAGAGGACTATTTGGACTTAATCCAATGACACATGTAATAACTGCATATAGACAGATTTTATATTATAAAGAAATACCTGATATGTTAAGTTTATTGATTCTTTTAGGAATTTCATTATTATTACTTGTAATATCATATTTCGTATTTAATAAATGTGAAAAAAGTTTTGCAGAAGAACTATAATAAATACCTTGTTTCAAAAAATAGAAACAAGGTTTTATTATGCAAAGTTTTGTGATATTATATATGTGCAAAGGGGGGATCAAAGATGCACAACTATAGGGCAATCGAGTTATATGATGATTACGAAGAAGAACATGTATCTAGAAGTTATAGTATTCCTGGTGGGTTAGTAATACTACTTATATTCATGATAGTTGTAGCATTCTTTGTAATAACGAGTAAAGGTAATAAATAAAACTTTCTACTTAGAAAGTTTTTATTTTACAATGAAAAAGTAAAAATATTTTAATAATAATTAAAAATACTTGAAATGTGTATTATAATAAGAATTGAAAATAGAGTATTAGGAGAATAAGTATGAAGATATATAATATAGAATTACTATTATTAGATGTTTTATCAGTACTAGCATGTATATTCTTTTGTTATACAGAGAATTATTTAATGCTAACTATTTTAATAGTATTACTAATACTTCTTAATACTGTTCATATTTTAAGTAGAGTAACTAAATTTAGATATAGTTTAATACCTCATAAGAAAGCTATTATTTTAGCTAATATAGATAATCAAAGTATACTTAGACTTTATTATGGAAGAAAAAAAGAAAAAGAAGCTGTAGATAAGATATTAGATATAATAGAGGACAATACTAAAAAAGGTGCTTATATAAAGAAGTATGGTAATAGATTTTTAATAATTACTACTTATACTAATACTCCAGAACTTATAAATACGATTAATAAGATCAATGAAAATGTGTCTAAGATATTTGAAGATGATTTCTTCACTTTAACTCTTAGATTTGGAATACAATTATGTGATGAAGAAGGCTTTAATTCTAATCTTAATAAAGCGTTTATTGCGTGCTCTAATGCCAAAAGAGAGAAGATGAGCTATTTTAGTATTTACGATAATGAAGATGTAGAAACCCATATGAAAGAAAAGAAAAAATTAATAGAGCTAGTTAAATCTTTAAAGAATCATGAATTTGAAGTATTCTTTCAACCAAAATACGATTATAAAGAGAAGAAAATTGTAGGTAGTGAAGCTTTAGTTAGACTTGTTCAAGATGGTCATGTAATACCTGCTGGAGAGTTTATTGATGTAGCAGAAAAACATGGTTTTACTACATATTTAGATAAATACGTACTAAGAGAAGTATGTAAGAAAATTAATGAATTAAAAAGAGATAAAATAGAGTTTAATACTATATCAGTAAATGTATCTAGAAATACGCTATGTGAAGATAAAATGATAGAGTATTATTCTAGTATGTTAGATAGATACGATATAAAGAAAAAAGATATAGAATTCGAAGTAACTGAAAGAAGTGAAAATGAACTTATATCACCAGATGAAAAGATTCATGAAATGAGTAAGTTATTCAATGTATCTATAGATGATTTTGGAGTAGGTAATTCTTCCTTATCTATGCTTGTGGAAAGTAAGATTAAAACTATTAAGATAGATAGACAATTCATAATAGATGAAAGTGAAAAAGGACGAACTATATTAAATAATATTATTAAATTAATAAAAGAACTTGGTTTTGAAATAGTAGCTGAAGGAGTAGAGACAGAAGAACAAAAAGAGTATCTTACTAGAAGAGGATGTAACGTAATACAAGGATACTACTATTCTAGACCACTTACTTTCGACGAATATAAAAAAGCTTTAGAAAGTGAGGACAATTAGTATGGATCTAAGAGAAGTAACAGAGTTTTGTAAGGATTTTATGGGATATATTATTGCTGTAGCTATACTTTTATTTGTAATGCTATTTATAGTAGCAGTACAGCCAGTAGCAGGTAATTCTATGAGTCCTACACTTAAGGATGGACAATTTACATTAGTACTTAAATGTTCATATTTATTTTCACCAGTAGAAAGAGGAGATATAGTAGCTCTTACTAATCATGAGAAATCTTATGTTAAAAGAGTTATTGGACTTCCTGGGGAAAAAATAGAATACATGGATGGAAAATTACTAATAAATGATGAGACTTATTTAGAAAAATATCTTGGGGATAAAGTCGTAACAACTAATTTTACTTTTAGTGATATTTGTAGTAAAGAAGATTGTCCTGATGGTAAGATTCCTGAAGGAAAATATATGGTTATGGGAGACAATAGACCAGAGTCTAAAGATAGTAGAGATAAAGAGGAGTTTGGCTTAGTAGATAAGAAAGATATTAAGGGCAAATTATTCTTTAGTTTAAACCCTTTTGGAGGCATTTAAAAAAGGTAGCGAAAAGCTATCTTTTTTTATGCTTTTTTACCTCTTTAGGTGTTGAAAAAAAGTTGTTGATAATGTTATAATGTATGTGAATATAATATAGGATAGTAGTTAAACTGTAGATTACTATAAGGGAAAGGAGAATGATTACATGTTTAATAAGAAAAGAATTGTAATTTTTGTCGTATTTATAGCTTTAATGTTTTTCTTAACAACATTTGCTGGAGCACCAGCTGAAATAGCAAAAGTTGCAACTCGAGATGTTATATTTACTGATAGTTTCGATGGCGTAAATATTTCGGAACAAAAAGTAGTTGTAGGTACAGATGCTACAGTACCTGCTACTCCAAAACATCAAAATATAGTATTCTCTGGATGGTATGATTATTTAGACCATGACAAAGAAGTAACTAATTTTGATAGAGTAACAGAAGATATACATGTAGTAGCTTTATATGATGCAGATATAAACAATAATGGAATACCTGACGATAAAGACGTTTACTACAATGTTATATTCATGGATGGAGTAAATAGCAAAGAATTAAAGAAGGAGAAAGTATTAGAAGGATTAGATGCAACAGCACCAATTGAACCTTATCATCCTAATTATGAATTCTTAGGTTGGGATCAAGATTATGCTAATGTTAAATCTGATATGACTGTTACAGCAACATATAGATTTACTGGTAATAATAATCCAAATAATCCTAATCCAGAACCACAACCAACAATGTACACAGTTACATTCGTGGATGGTGATACAAATAAGACTATATCTAAAGTACAAGTTGCTGAAGGAAAGAGTGCAACAGCACCAACACCTCCAAAGCACGAAGATAGATTGTTTGATAAGTGGGATGGAGAGTATACTAAAGTAACAAGTAATAGAACAGTTACAGCAGTATATACTGATAATAAGAATCATAACGATGAAAAAGATTACCTTGAAGAGCATTTCAATATTACATTTGCTAGTGAAGGTAAAGGTGAATTAAAAGGTGAAACTAGTTATACAGGAATACTTGTTGGACTAACATTTGAAGAAGCAGGTATCGAAATACCTGAAGTTGTTCCTAACAAGTATTACAAAGCACTTGATTGGGATCCAACAATTGTTACTACAGTTGAAGGAAATGCTGATTATTTAATTAAGTTCGTACCTATTAATGACGAATATAGTCCTGAAGGAAAATCTGATGGAATAGCTGATGAAGAACAAGAGTACAAATTAGTTATCAAGCACGTATTTGATGATGGAAAAGTAACTCTAGAAGATTCAGTTTATAAGAGAGATTATGATAATAGAGATTACGAAATTACAGTTGATCCAGTTGAGTTCTATGATAATGAACCAGCTAAAGTAGTTGGTACTATTGGAGAACCTGATAAAAAGACAACTAAATATGAAACAGTTAACTATACTAGAAAAACTTTCCATGTAAAATTTGTAGATGAAGATGGAAAGACTATATTAAAAGAAGAAAATGTCAAGGCTGAAGAAGCTGCAACAGCACCTGCTAATCCAACAAAAGAAGCTACAGCAGAATTCACTTATACATTTAAAGAGTGGGACACTGACTATAGCAAGATTGTAAAAGATACTACAGTTAAAGCTGTATATGAGGCTACTAAGAATAAATATACAGTTACTTGGATGAACGACGATGAAACTGTACTTGAAACTGATAAAGATGTTGAGTATGGTACTACTCCTAAGTATGATGGAGAAGATCCAACAAAAGAAACTACAGCACAGTATACTTATACTTTCAAAGGTTGGGATAAAGAAGTTAAACCAGTTGAAGGTGATGTAACTTACAAAGCTACATATACAAGTACAACTAACAAGTACACAGTTACTTGGAAGAATGAAGATGGAACAGTACTTGAAACTGATAAAGATGTAGAGTATGGTACTACTCCTAAATACGATGGAAAAACACCTACTAAAGAAAGAACTGATGAGTTTACTTATACATTTGATAAGTGGACACCTGAAGTTAAAGCAGTTGAAGGAGATGTTACTTATACAGCAACATTTACTGAAACAGTTAATAAGTATACAGTTACTTGGAAAAACGAAGATGGAACAGTACTTGAAACTGATAGAGAAGTTCCATATGGAGAAATGCCAACATATGATGGTAAAGAGCCTGTAAAAGAAAATACAGCACAATACACATATACATTTGCTGGATGGAATCCAGGAGTAACAACTGTTGAAGGAGATGCTACTTATACAGCAACATTCGATAAGGCAGTTAATGAGTATACAATCACATGGACTGACGAAGATGGAACAGTACTTGAAACAGATAAAAATGTTCCATATGGTACAATGCCAAGTTATGATAGCGAAGAACCTACAAAAGAAGCAACAGCAGAATTTACTTATGGATTTGGTGGATGGACACCAGAAGTAAAAGCAGTTGAAGGTGATGCTACATATAAGGCAACTTATACTAATACAACTAATAAGTACACAGTAACATGGAAGAACGAAGATGGAACAGTTCTAGAAACAGATGAAAAAGTTCCATATGGTACAGTTCCAACATATGATGGAAAAGAGCCAACTAAGAAAGGTAATGCACAATATACTTATACTTTCAAAGGTTGGGATAAAGAAGTATCTAAAGTAGTTGGAGATGTTACATATACAGCAGTATTTACTGAAACAGTAAATAAATATGTAGTAACATGGAAGAATGAAGATGGAACAGTTCTTGAAACTGATAGAGAAGTTCCATATGGTACAATTCCAACATATAATGGAGAAGACCCAACAAAAGATAGAACTCCAGAATTCACTTATACATTTGATAAGTGGACACCTGAAGTTGAAGAAGTAAAAGGTGATGTTACATATACTGCAACATTTACTAAAGAAACTAATAAATACAAAGTAACGTTTGTAGATGAAGATGGAACAGTACTTAAAGAAGCTACTGAATACAAGTATGGAACTAAGGCTACTGATATAGTTAAACCTGAAGATCCAACCAAACCATCTACACCACAATATACATATACATTTGCTGGATGGACTCCAGAAATTAAAGATGTTAAAGAAGATGCTACTTATAAGGCAACTTATAAAGAAACAGTAAATAAGTACACAGTAACATGGAAGAACTATGATGGAAAAGTTCTAGAAACTGACAAAGATGTAGAATATGGTGCAACTCCTAAATACGATGGAGCTAAACCAGTTAAACCTGGAAATGCACAATATACTTATACATTTGCTGGATGGACTCCAGAAGTATCTAAAGTAGAAGGAGATGTTACATATACTGCAACATTTACTGAAGTAGTAAATCAATATACAGTAACATGGAAGAACTACGATGGAAAAGTTCTAGAAACTGATGAAAATGTTAATTATGGAACACTTCCAACTTATAATGGAGAAGATCCTGTAAAAGAAGGAACTCCAGAATTTACTTATACATTTGATAAGTGGACACCTGAAGTTGAAGAAGTTAAAGGAGATGTTACATATACTGCAACATTTACTGAAACAGTTAATAAGTACAAAGTTACATTCGTAGATGAAGATGGAAAAGTACTTAAAGATGCTACTGAATACAAATATGGAACTAAGGCTGCTGATATAGTTAAACCTAAAGATCCAGTTAAAGAAGGAGATGCTCATTACAGCTATACATTCGCTGGATGGGATCCTGAAATAAAAGATGTTAAAGAAGATGCAACTTATAAAGCTACATATAAACAATCAGTAAATAAATACACTGTAACATGGAAAAATGCAGATGGAACTTTACTTGAAGAAGATAAAGATGTAGAATATGGAGTAACACCTACATATGATGGTGCTAAACCAACAAAAGACTCTACAGTATCAACTGTATATACATTTGCTGGTTGGGATAAAGAAATTAAACCAGTTGAAGGTAATGTTACTTACACAGCTACATATACTGAAGAAGTAAGAACTTATAAAGTAACATTCGTTGATTACAATGATAAAGTTCTTAAAGAAGCTCAAACAGTTGAATACAATAAAGCTGCTACAGCACCAGTTAATCCAACAAGAGAGAACTGGACATTCACTGGATGGGATAAAGCATTTGATCATGTTCAAAGTGATCTAACAGTTAAAGCTACTTATAAAGCTAACCAAATTGGTATTAAAGTAGTTGAAAAACCAAATGTTAACTGGGTATTCCAAAAGGGAACAACAGCAGATCTTAAAGCATTAATAGATGTTTACGAAGTATATGCTGATGGTTCTGAAAAAGAAACAGTTAATTATACAGATGATTTCTCAACTGCAAACTTAGGTGAATTTACATTAACAATTACTGAAAATGGATTCACTGATAAGACAATTAAATATAAAGTTCAAAACGAGGAAGCTGCTCAAACTAAGTTTGAAGTTAGAATGAGTGTTAATAACACTTATAAGAAGTCAAACGATAGTTGTACAACAAATTGTACATCTAATAACAATACAACAGATGTAACACTTCCATATAACTTCTTAGAAGTAATTGAACATTACGATGAGTATATTACTGTTAACAAAGTAGAAGTTAAATACAAAGATAATTCTGAAGAAGTACTTAACTTTGGAGATACAGTTAGATGGTCTAAGAAAGAATGTAGTAAAACTAGTTTCTGGGGAGAATGTACAAATTATGTTACATATGACCCAGTTAGAATAGCTTCATCTAAGAGAATGTCTGATAGAGATAGAACTGATCTATATGAAAGACATGAAATCGATAAAGGTGAGAATTATCCAGAAGGTGCTGTATCGACTAGCAATAGAGCATTAACAGGAAAATGTAACGAAAGACATGGATGCTCATATATGATTTCTGCAACATTACCACTTAAAGCTAGTGGGGTTACATATTATGAATTAAATAGTAATAATAATGGATTTGTAAATGCAACAGTTACAAAGGTAAATGCAGATGTTGCTGACGATACTCATAAGATTGATACTGTAACAGTTACTTACTATAGAGAAAGTAATGACTCATCAATAGCTGGAAACTACAAAGTAGTATTTAGATATACACCAGAAGCTGAAAAAGATTTCACTGCAATAGATGAATATAAAATATAAAGAGAAGAGGTTAAAATATGGCATATATTAAGTACAAAGAGATAACAAAATATTTTAACTTCTCATCTGCTATTGACAAAAAGCGATTACCGAAGTATGTTAATGATTATGTATTCCAAGACGAAACAATCTTGGCTTCATATAAAACTTCTACCGATCATGGAATATTTACAGATAAGAAAATAGTATTATTTGATAACTATAGTCCATTCGGTGCAAAGAAAACAATCTATGCAATACCATATGAAGAAATATCAACATGTTCTGTAATCTTTTATCCAATGAGTGCAGAGTTAAGTCTATTCTTAGAATGCGGATATCCTGTAAGATTAAAATTTGTTAGAATGAAAGCAGAAGACAAGTTGAGATTAAGATTATTGTATTCAGCAATTTTAAAGATTGTTTGTAAACAGACTCTTACTAGTGAAGAAAAACAAAGACTAGTAAATGATAGTATATCGTTTGAAAAGGATGGTGAAAAAAATGGCTGAAAAAGAAAAAGAAACAGTTGAAAAAGACGAGAAAGAAGTAAAAGAAGAAAAGAAAGAAACAAAGAAGAAAAATAAAGACGAAGAAGAATTTTATGAAACTAAAAAAGAGAAATCTACATTCCAAAGAGTAATGAATGTTATTCTATGGGTCGTTCTAATCGTTTGGATGGTAATTTGTTTAATCGATTTCTTCAGAGTACAAGCTAAACAAGATCCTATTATGTGTATTTTCGGTAAAGAGACAACCACTTATACTGAAAAGGATGAATCATCTGCAACTTATGGAGAAGGAACAGTTGATAGATGGACAGGATTAGGTTATAGAGTATATCGTTATAAGAGAGCTAATTATGATGGTATCGAGTATGGACCATTCTGGATTGGAGACAGAACAGCTACTGTTGAAAAGAAATAAAAGAAGTCAAAAGACTTCTTTTTTTGTGTTATAATTACTTTAGGTGATTATAATGGGTAGAATAGAAGAGAATGAAAAGAGACTAGATAACTTAAATAAAGTAGTATTAAGTTTAGATAAACATCTAGATGATTTTGAAGATGTTATTCATGAATATTATGAATTAAATGAGTATTATGGTAGTAAAGAATGGCTTCAAGATAAAGAAGACTTTGAAAACGGTAAAATAAAAGATGTTAAAGCTGGTGTTCTTTCTGAAGATGCTGTATGGAACTTGGATGAGCGAATAACTGATCTTACTACTAGAATGAGTGGAATAATAGAATTACTTGAAAAAGAAAAAGACAATTAATTGTCTTTTTTTAATCTATTTTATATTTAACTATTTTATCTATTTTAGGATCAGCAAAGAAGTATTTATCTGAACTATTTTCAAATAGAATATATAAATATCCATCTTTATAGAACATTCCTTCAGCCATTGGAGGAATATTTTTATTTTCTATTAAGTTATTCTTATCGAATCTATATTCATCTTTATTTTCTTCAAGTACATTTTTATAAATACTTAATCCAGAATTAATTAGATTAGTAAATGAACTAGTGAATACGAATCTACCATCAGGAAGTATTGTCATTCCTTGAATCATTTTAGGTAAATGAATTATATAATCTGGTTTATCATAATCTATTTCATCTATAAGTTTATAACCATAAAGTAGGGGATCATCATTAGGAACAGTATAGAATGGTTTTAAATAGAAATCTCCAATCCATAGTATTCCATCATGATAGTAACAAAAGTCTCCTCTTAGAGGTATTTTAATCTCTTTAATTGGCTTTAATTCTTTATTATCACTATTCATAACAGTATTCATATCATATATATCTAGTTCATAATCATTACTTATCCATACGTAGTTATCATCAGTAGTAACTCCTCCTACATGTTTAGTATTATTAGAGTTATTCATATTAATTAGATGATATTCTTTTAATAATTTATTATTAGTAAAATCCATTACATATAGTTTACTTACTTCTTTAGAGTAAGATGTTTGAAGAATAGTATCATACTTTTCTGAATAAGATAGTCCTTGTGGAACATTAGATCCTTTATTACCATTTATATCTATAACTTCTTCATATTCATCTTTATGAATAAAATATCTTATATTTAGTCTTGCATAGTCTACTATAATGAAGAGAACTATTGCTAAAAGAATTATTCCTAATACTTTTAATATCTTTTTTAATGTATTCATATCATCACCTATAATAATTTTATCAAAGTAAATAGACAAAGTAAAATATCTATTTATTTGAAATATTAAAAATATATTAGTATAATTATATTCATAATAGGATTGAAATAGAAAGGTTGTAATAGATCTTAAGCGCCTGGACCATAATGGTTGACGAGGATTGTAGTTATCGAAAGATTCGGCGGGTTCTACAACGGAGAATAAGCTTCGTTAGATATATTTGAAAAAGTAAAATTAAAATTATAACAAAGAAATATATCCTCTTACATGTTTTTATGATGGGAGGATTTTTTATATGTGTGGAATTATAGGATACATAGGAAAAAGAAATACAGTAGAAGTTCTTCTAAATGGACTTTATTCTCTAGAATATAGAGGATATGACTCTGCAGGTATATGTATATCTGATAATACTACATCTAAGATAATTAGAAGTGTAGGAAGAGTCTCAAAATTAGAAGAAAAAATAAAAAAAGAAAACGATATAGATAGTACTTTTGGTATAGCACACACTAGATGGGCTACTAATGGAGAAGCATGTGAAAGAAATGCTCATCCTCATAAAGTAGGAAAAGTAACTATAGTACACAATGGTATTATAGAAAATGCTGATGCTTTAAGAGAAGATTTAGAATCACTTGAATATACTTTTAATAGTGATACAGATACTGAAGTAGCAGCAGCACTATTAGATAGATTACTTTCTAACCATAGTACTCTAGAAGCAATAGATTTACTTACTAAGAATTTAACTGGTAGTTATGCTTTTGGAATTATGATAGATGGTGATGATAAGTTATATGCTTTAAGAAAAGATAGTCCACTTCTTATTGGAATAGGTGATGAAGAGTACTTTTTAGCGAGTGATATAACTGCTATAGCAAAATATACTAAAAGATATATATTACTTGAAAAAGATGAGATAGCAGTACTATCTAAATATAACTATAAGATATTTAAGAATAGACATGAGATTATTAAGAAGATATTAGTATCTGATTCAAATGGAGTAGTTCAGTCTAAAGAAGGATATGAACACTTTATGATGAAAGAAATAATGGAAGAACCTATAGTTATTAAAAGATTAATAGATAGATATAATAATAAAGAAAAAAGAAAAGAACTAGATTTATCTTCTTATAAAGAGATAGATATAGTAGGGTGTGGATCTGCTAAATATGCAGGTATGGTAGGACAATCTCTAATAGAAGAATTTGCTGAGATTAAAACTAATGTATATTCAGCTAGTGAGTATAGATATAAGAAGAAAATATATAATAATAAGACTTTAGTTATACTCATCAGTCAAAGTGGTGAAACAGCAGACACTATAGCAGCGCTTAGAGATGCTAAAAATTTAAAAATAGACACTTTAGGTATAGTTAATAACCCTGATAGTACAATCGCAAGAGAAGCGGATATTACGATACTTATAGAGGCTGGTGTAGAAGTAGCCGTAGCTACTACTAAAGCATATATTGCACAAGTATGTATATTATCACTTATGGCATATGAAACAGCAGTAAATAAAGAACTAATTAAAGATGATTATAGTGAATATACTTCTTTACCTATTAAACTTAGAAAAGTAATAGAAAGAAAAGAAGACTATATGAGAATAGCAAAAGAGATATTCTTAAGTGAAAGATGTTTCTTCATAGGAAGAGGAATAGATTATGCTATTAGTATGGAAGGTTCTTTAAAATTAAAAGAAGTATCTTATTTACACTGTGAAGCATATGAAGCTGGAGAATTAAAACATGGAACAATATCTCTAATAGAGGAGAATGTACCTGTATTTGCTATAATGACTGATAAGAAATTAAAAGATAAGACAATGTCTAATCTTAAAGAAACTTTAGCTAGAGGATCTAATGGAATAGTAGTAACTCTAGAAGATATGGATACAGAAGATGAACTAGAATCAATAACTGTACCTAATTCTAGTTTATTAACTAGTTCTATGTTAGTAGTACCAGCACTTCAATTAATCGCATACTATACTGCTAAAAATAGAAACTGCGATATAGATAAACCTAGAAACTTAGCTAAATCAGTAACAGTAGAATAATATAAAAATAGATAGTATAAAATAAGTATTAAGGATGAGTAATTCTCATCCTTTTTCATGTTATAATAGAAATGTTATGGAGGAAGTATGAAGAAAGATAAAAAGACTATATTATTTCTTATCATATTAGTTGTAATCTGTTCTATATGGTTACTTCCTAAAGGAACTAGTCCATTTCATGATATAGAATTCCATATAGGTAGAATAGAAGGACTAGCAAACAATATAAAAAATGGTGACTTTTTAGCATATATTCACGATACTCTAAATGGATATGGATATCCAACTGGACTATTCTATGGAAACTTTTTCATATATATTCCTGCTATACTAAATGTTATTGGATTATCATCAGTTAATTCATATAAAGTATTAATTGTATTAATAAATATAATTACTGTATTAATTAGTTATTATTCTTTTTCTAAAATATTTAAGAAAAAAGAAACAGTATATATAAGTACAACTTTATATACATTATCTTCATATAGACTTGCTAATATGTTTGTAAGAGGAGCTCTAGGAGAGCTAACAGCACAAGCTTTTGTACCATTAATAATACTAGGATTATATGAACTTATATATGGTGATTATAAGAAGTGGTATATATTTGCAATTGGATTTGTCTTAGTATTCTTATCTCATAATATTACGACTATTCTATTAGCTGTATTATCACTTATAATTATGCTAATTAACTATAAGAGATTTATTAAAGAAAAAGAAAGAATTAAATATGTAATAATATCTGGTATAGTAGGCCTTTCACTAGGAGCATTCCAACTTCTTCCTATGATTGAAGGAATACTACGCAATGATATTATTATTACTAATCTAGGAAGTCTTGGACATATTCCACATGAGAATAAAGTAGATATATTAAAGTCACTTATACCATCGGTAGATGGTGAACCAACTAGTGGATTTAATATGGGATATAGATTACTATTTATTATTCCAATTTATTTTGTATATAGAAAAGGAAAAAAGAAGAAAGATGATTTAACTAAATATGCGAATATGCTATTTGTTATAAGCATAATAACTTTTATACTATCTGCTAATCTAGTACCATGGGAATTGTTTGAAAAGTATGTTACATTTATACAGTTTCCATCTAGATTATATGTTATTACTAGTCCATGTATTATTATTTCGATGGGTATTTATTATGAACATATAAAAAATAAAGAAAGAATAAATGTTGCTAAAGCAATCTATCTATTTATAATTTCTTTATCTATAATAATGCTTATTTCATTATCTATTTTAAGAGGATTTATTATTGAACATAGAGATTCTCTCAAGTCAGATATAGGAGACTGTGAATACTTACTTATGTATTCAGTATTAGAAGATCCAACTTATAGAACTAATAATAATGATATTAAATATGAAGTTAATAGAAAAGGTAAGAATATTGAATTAGTTTATTCAAATAATAATTTAGATAATTCATATATAGATATACCAGTATATAACTATTATGGATATAAAGTAGAAGGTGCTACTTTATCTAATGGAGTTAATAATACGATTAGATTAAATTTAAAAGATAAAGATGGTATTGTTAAAGTATATTATGGTGGTACTAAAATACAAAAAATATCTTTAATTTATTCGATATTATTCTTTATCGGATTAGTAATATTCTTTATAAAAAGAAAAAAGAAAGTGATATAATATATATGTTAATGGAGGAATATATGAAAAATAAACCAGTAGTATTATGTATCCTAGATGGATGCGGAGTAAGAGAAGAAACAGATGGTAATGCATTTAAGAATGCTAATAAACCAACTTTTGATAAACTTATGAATGAGTATCCTCATTCTATATTACAAGCTAGTGGTCCTTATGTAGGACTTCCTGAAGGCCAAATGGGAACTAGTGAAGTAGGTCATATGAACTTAGGTTCAGGTAGAATTGCCCTTCAACCACTTGAAGCTATTACAGGAGCCATAGAAAGTGGAGATCTATTTAAAAATGAAAAGATATTAGATGTACTTAATCATGTTAAAAATAATAATAGTAATCTTCATATCTTTGGACTTTTGTCTGATGGTGGAGTACACTCTCATATAAATCATGTTTTAGCACTTCTTGAAATGTGCAAAAAAGAAGGAGTAAATAATGTTTACTTCGATATATGTCTAGATGGAAGAGATACTTATGAGAAGAGTGCGTTAACTTATCTAGATAAATTAAACGACAAGATGAATGAATTAGGTATAGGAAAGATTAATACTATATCTGGAAGATATTATGGAATGGATAGAGATAATAACTTCGATAGATTAAAACTATCATATGATGCTATAGTATACGGAGAAGGACATAAATATAATAGTTATAAAGATTTAATTGAAGAGAATTATAACAATGGTAAATTCGATGAATTTGTAATACCAGGTATAATAGATTCTAATCCACTTAATGATAATGATGGAATCATAGCATTCAATTTTAGAAAAGATAGATTAAGAGAGATGTTTACTTTATTTAGTAATCCAACTGCATATGAAAAAGATGCAAATGCTAAAGGATTAGAAGTAAAACATTTCAATAATTTAAAAGTATTAACAATGTATCCTGTTACAGAGACAGTTACATGTCCACATGCTTTTGATGATTTAGATATGAAAAATATTATGGTAGATTATCTACATAATAATGGATTAAGTCAGCTGAGAATAGCAGAGACAGAAAAATATCCACATGTTACTTTCTTCTTCGATGGAGGAAAAGAAGTTGAATATCCTGATATGAAGAAGATTCTTATACCATCTCCTAAAGTTGCAACATATGATCTTAAACCAGAGATGAGTGTATATGAAGTAACTGAGAACTTCCTTAATGAAGTAGGTAATTTTGATGTTACTATAATGAATTTAGCTAATGGAGATATGGTAGGTCATACTGGTGTATACGAAGCAGCTAAAGAAGCTGTAGAGCATATGGATAAATGCATTACTAAGATATATGACAAAGTAGTTAATGAATTAGGTGGAGTACTTATGATTATTGCAGACCATGGTAACTGCGATATGATGTGGGATGAAAATCACAATCCAGTAACTAGCCATACTACTAATCCAGTACACTGTATAGTTACTAAAAAAGGAATTGAACTTAAAGATGGTAAACTAGCTGATGTAGCACCTACAATGCTAGAGTTAATTGGACTCCCAATACCAGAAGAAATGACTGGAGAATCTCTAATAAAGGAATAATCTATGGAACTTGAAAAAAGAGTAGAAAAAATTGAAGAAAGAAATAAAAAAGTAGAACTAAATAAAGCATGGGAAACTAGTATTACTAGAAGAGTATGCATAATGATACTTACATATTTAGTAGTTTTAGCATACTTATTCTTAGTAGATAAGATTAATAATATATTCTTAAGTGCATTAGTACCAGTTATAGGATTTACTTTATCAACTCTTTCTTTAGGACTAGTAAGAAAACTATGGGAGAAAAATAAGAAATAATGAAATTGTTATTGATATGTTCAACAACTTTTTATGATAAAATTCCACCTATTAAAGAAAAACTTGAATCTATGGGACACTCTCTAGTTATGCCTAATTGTTATGATAATCCAGTTACTAATGAAGATAATAAAAAGATGAGTGATGAGGAATATAAGGAGTTCTTTAAAAGAATGTACTATGAAAGTAGAGATAATATATCTAAGGTAGATGGAGTACTAGTAATTAATTATAGTAAAATAAAAAATGGAGTAGAATATAAAAACTATATTGGAGCATCAACTTTTTTAGAGATGTACGAAGCATTTATGAATAATAAAAAAATCTATATGCTTAATGGATATCCAGATAATATGCTATATGATGAAATTAAAGGATTTAATCCAACGATATTAGATGGAGATTTAAGTTTTATTAAGGAGTAATATATGTTTGATAGTGATATTATATGTGGTGGAACAACTGAAGGATATAAAGATGGATATAAGGATAAAATAGAATCAGATAATATTGTAGATTTTATATATATGTGTGGAGAGTATTCTCTAACATGCCATTTAACAGATAGTACTCTTCATGTAACATCTAATGGTGGAAATCATATGGAAAGAGATGGATCTTATTTTGGACTTAAATATGATACTGATAAGTTAGACATATTAAAAGAATTAAATAGAATTATTAAAGATAATGATGTATCTAAAGAGAATGGTTTCTATCATAATACAGCAGGACTTCCACCAGGAATAGGGGATTCTATCGAAGTAACTTATGATAGTGGAGAAAGAATATATAAGATATCTAATCAGTTTCCTGTAGTAGGAGAAGAAATAGGAAAACTATTCTATGATGAATTTCATAAATTAGCTATAGATAATGGTTTTGATTTTACTACAGATAAATCTAATGTTGATCTATATAACGATGCTACAGTAGAATACCTTCAAGGAACATGGGAAGGAAGTCATTTTAGAAGAGAATATAAAATGATATTTGAAGGCAGTCATATCAAGATATATAAAGATGGAGAATTAACTGATGATACTGATTATGTAATACACGAAGGTTGGGTTAAAGTTAACAAATTAGTAGATGGTAAAACTGAAGCTAAGAACCAACATGACTACCAAGAATTTAATGCTTGTTCTAGTATTAGAAAAGTAAATGATTTTACTATAACAGTATATTTCTTTGAGAATGGATGCAGTTCTACAGATCGTTTTTATAGAAAAAAAGAAGATAAATAAGAAACAATATGTTTCTTATTTTTTGTTTAAATAGTAGAAAATAATCTGTTATTAAAAAAATGTTAAAAAGACTATTGACTTTTTAAATACTTTCACATATAATGTAATTGAGAGATGAAGAAAGAGTCTCTTAAAAAAATAGTCTTTGTTAATAACAAACTGATAATAAGAGGAACTAGAGGATCCTCTAAAATTAAAGCCTTTGATATTAACAAAATGATAATAAGAGGTGAAAACAAGATGAAAAAGTACAAAGTAGGAATGTATGGAGGAAAGTTCATGCCACTACATAAAGGACATAACTACTGTATAGAGTTTGCCTCGAGAGAGTGCGAAGTTGTATACGCAATATTGTTCTATGGTGGCAGTGACGAGATCAAGATACTGGAGAATAACAAAGAGGAATATTTAACAGTAGAAGAAAGAGAAAAACATCTTAAGAAAATCTGCAAGAAGTACGATAATGTAATTCCGGTACTAATCGATGTTACAAATTGCAAAGATGACAAAGGTGAAGAAGACTGGGATGCAGAAACACCTCTAGTAAGAGCAGTAACAGGGCCAAGGTTGGATGCAGTATATAGCAGTGAACCATCATATGGACCATACTTCAAAAGAGCGTATCCAGAAGCGGTTCATAGAGTAGTAGATTATAAAAGAATCCACTACCCAATAAGTGGTACAAAAATAAGGAATATGAAAAATGAAAAGGAGAGAGAATTATGGGTAATATAATTAAAAGTTTTAAACAGTTAAAATGGTACGAAATAGTAATGATCGTAATAATGGTCGCTATAGCAGGACTTGCAGTATACAACGCTATAGTAGATCCTACAGGAGCAACACCTCTTTGGTTAGCAATAGTTAACTTCATCAGTGCAATCGCTGGTATCATGTGTATCTTCTTCTGTGCGAAAGCAAACATATCTAACTTCGTCTTCGCAACAGTAAACACAGTAGCATACGCAATATACCTATACGTATCTAAAATCTACGGAACATTCGCACTTGAAGTACTTTTCTACCTACCAGTAAACTTCATAAGCTGGTACATTTGGGCTAAGCATAGAGACAAAGTATTAACAGAGAAGACAAAAGCTAAGAAACTAACGAAAGTTCAAAACATCATCACTACAATCCTAATAGTAGGTGGAGGTATTGCATACCACGCAATACTAGTAAGACTAGGTGGAGAAGTAGCTTGGCTAGATGCCTTCACATTAAGTATCGGTATCGTAGCAGTACTACTAGAAATGTTCAGATTTAAAGAACAATATGTATGGTGGATCATAACAGACATCATCGCAGTACTAATGTACATCGTACACTTCGATCCAGTATACTTAACTAAGAAAACAATATATCTAATCATGGCTGTAATCGGACTAATTAACTGGCATAAACTAAATAAAGAAAGAAATAAAGAAAACGAATAAAAAAATAAAAATACCCTCTCAGGGTATTTTTATTATGTTATAATAGTTCTATGTGAGGTTAGATATGAGTAATGAAGATGTAAAAACAATTAAAGAAATAAAGAGATTAGAAGGATTAAAAACACTATTTATGATATTAACTATCATAACTGGTATTATTACAGTAGTTGATTATATTCTACCAGATCCAATTCTTTTCATAGATGAGGCAGCATTTACTGCTATAGTTGGATTATTTACTTTTATAACATCTACAATAGATTCGAAAATTAAGAGTATTAGAAATGGTGAAAAATTAAAAATTACAACTGAAGATGTAAAAGGATTTACTAATGCAGTTGGTAATACTACTAATACTATTAAGAATTCAAAAAACAACAAATTAAAATAGGAAGTTTAAATACTTCCTATTTTTTTTACTCTACCTTTACTTTCAGTATATAACTTGTCATATCTTTCATTTTTATAAACTAATAACTCATTTAATTCATTAGTAGCTTTTTCAATCTTATCTTTTTCATAATCAAAAAACATATGATCTAAATCTATTATTATTAAATCTCCTTCTTTTAAAGGAATTCTTTTGCTATTTGGATTACTTCTTATACCAAGTGATGCTTTATCTTCAATTGAACTATTGATATGCTCTGCAGCTCTTTTAGTAAGTCTTGCAAGATTATTATTAGTTGGATCAAGCCAAACAACTCCTTGATTTCTAAGCTCTTCATATATAGCATATGCTTCATCATCAGTAGCATCTTTATAACATGGAACATAATCAGTTATTTCTATAAAGTCTGATCCTATAGCACCTTTATAATATGGTATTAAAAGTCTACTATTATCAACTACTTCATGACATACTCTCTTATAACCAGATTTAATAATTAAACCTTTTATTTTATATATTTTAGAATATCCACCATAATCTATTCTTCTAATATCTAATAGAGAAGTATTCTCATAATTAGCAGCATCTACAAGTAGTTTCTTAAGTGTTTCCATATCTTCATCATCTACATGTGGATAGAAGTGTGATAAACATCTAGCAATAGTAAGATTAATCATATCCATATCTTCTTCTTTAATTCTATCTTTATTCTTACTTAGATATCCAAATAAATCATCTGTGAATTTACTATCGTTAGTAACAATCTCTTCAAAGTGACTAATAATATAATCTAGTTCATCATTTTCTACTAATTTTTTAATAAAATCTTTTTCATGTACATATACTGCAAATATGTCTTTAAAAGAATCTCCTGTCCTTTCACATTTTACTTTATAATCAAATGCAACTCTTTCTTTATATCTTAAAGTGCTTCCTAAAGAGTTGATTGTATCTTCACTAAATCTATCAACAAGAACAGGTACCATTTCAACAAGGTTATAATATTCTTTGCTGTAACTCATAATAATACCCCCAAAAAAGTAATGCTTATTATACCACAAAAAACAAAATAGTATAGTAAAACTTGAAAAAATGTTCGATTTGTGGTATAATAGCAATCAATAAATGAGGGGGGATTTAGAAATGTTAGATTTTATAATTGTAAGTTCACTATTTAGTTGGATGACACACTGTGTATTATTACATAATGTTAAGACAAGATTACATAATAAAGGATATAGATATGGAAAGGATCCTAGAAGTTTAAGTGAAAGAGCTGCTTCTGGAGTAAAAGAATTCGTTAAACATACATTCCCAGTTTATAATATTTTCAATTCATTAAGAAAAATATTTAATGCTGAGGAAACAAAACAACAAATGGAAAGAGAATTAATTGAATCAGGAAGAGTTGTTAAAACTGTTCCAAGATTAATTAAATTAAATAATGGTCAATATATGACTGGTGAAGAGTTATTAAGAAGACAAGAGATGTTAAAGAATGCAAACAATCAAAAACAAGCTACTTATAATGCTCCAAGACCAGTTGTAGTAAGAACTACTAAACCAGTAACTGCAAAACCAGTAACTGCTAAACCAGCTACAAAACCTGTAGTAAGACAAACAATGGTTAAACCAGTAGCTAAGACTAATACAAATAATAATAAGACACAGTTCTTAGAAGCTGAAAGAAGAATTCTTCTTAACCAGTTTGGAGAACAAGCTTACTATGGAACAGCAGAGAAAAGCTATACGAAAAGAAGATAATGAAGTGAATTTCACTTCATTTTTTCATGCTATAATATTGATAGGTGAGTTATATGAAATACATATCAAATAGTAATTATAAATATGAAATAGAATCTATTGTTAATAATAGAAAAAATGAAATATTTAAATTTTTTGACAAAGAAGAAGTAGAACTATCTACCACAGTATATATTTATGATTCTATAGAATCTCTAGTTAAAGGATTAAGAGATAGAGGATTCTCTAAAGATCCAGACTATATGTGTGCTTGTTTTAAAGATGAAGATAATTCATTAAATTTCTTTGAACCTAAAGATAATCCTAGTGCTGATGAATGGTCTAAAGAAGAATATAAACAAGTAGTATTTCATGAACTAGTACATGCTATATGTTATGAACTATTTGGATGTTTACCAGAATGGTTAAATGAAGGTATAGCTAAATACTTAGATGGAACATACTCTAAAGGAGTTAAATCATTAATAGATAATTATATTAAAGAAGTACCAGATCAAAGAGAAATAGAAGAAGAATTTGGTATGCATGATTATGATAGTTATGATTTTGCATATATAATGGTTTGTTACATAATAGATAATTATGGAAAAGATTATCTTACAGATATATCTAAAATAAATAGTATTAAATCAAATCTATTAAATAAAGCAATTAATTATTATAAAAATGATGTATACTAGATATGTGGAGGATTTATGAAAAAGAAAATATTAACACTTATATTAATTGGTATACTTGTTATTGGATTAACTGGATGTGAAACTAAGAAAGAAAAGGAAAAAGATATGGATGAGATTAATTATCTAGTACTTGTAAACAAGCAAACTAAACTACCAGATGATTGGGAAGAAAAAGTAGAACTAGTAGATACTAAAAATGCTTGGGATGAGGACATTAAAGTAGAAAAGAAAGCATATGAAGCATATTTAAAACTTAAAGATGCAGTTGCAAAAGATGGAGTGACAATAGAGCTTGATAGTACATATCGTTCAGTTAAAGCACAACAAGAACTGTGGGATAGATGGAGTGCCGATCCAGAGAAAGGACCAGAATACGTTAAAAAGTTTGTAGCAGTACCTGGATACTCTGAACATCATACTGGACTTGCTATAGATATATGTTTAAGAAAAAATGGAGAATTAGTATACGATAATGATGAGATGATAGCAGATAGAGAATCATTTGCTAAGATACACTCTAAGCTAGCTGATTATGGATTTATATTAAGATATTTAGAAAATAGACAAGATAGTACTGGATATACTTATGAACCATGGCATTTAAGATATGTAGGAAGTACTGAAATAGCAAAAGAGATAATGACTAAAGGATTAACTTTAGAAGAATACTTAGAACAGAATAAATAAAGATATAGGAAACTATATCTTTTTTCGTTAAAGTTCTACCGAAAGTAGAGTACAAATAAGAAAATATGTATATAATATAAGGTATACTTTAATTGTGAGGTGATTCTATATGAAAGATATAGATTTTGGAAACTATTTATACAACCTTAGAAAAGAAAATGGTTTAACACAAAGATATGTAGCTTATCAATTAGATGTAAGTGACAAAGCAGTAAGCAAATGGGAGACAGGTAAGTCTAAACCAGATATCGACAAGTTAAAGCTTCTAGCTAGTATGTATAATGTTCCATTAGAAGATATAATAAGCAGTGCAACTAAAGGTAATGACGTGAAGATAAGTAAGATAGTTTTAACTGGAGGACCATGTGCTGGAAAGACAACTGCGTTAACTTGGCTTGATAACTATTTCTCTAAAAGAGGCTATACAGTATTAGTAGTACCAGAGACTGCTACTGAGTTAATCTCTAATGGAGTAGCACCCTGGACTTGCAAGGATAATTATTCATATCAAACTTATCAAATGAAACTACAAAAAGTAAAAGAACAAATCTTTGAAGAAGCTGCTAAAGGAATGAATAAAGAAAAGATCTTAATCGTATGTGATAGAGGAATCTTAGATAACAAAGCTTATATGAAAGAAGCTGAGTTCAAAAGACTTCTTAGAGAAAACAATACTAATGAAACAAGGGAAAGAGATTCGTACGATGCAGTATTCCACCTAGTAACAGCTGCTAAAGGAAAAGAAGATGTATACACTCTTGCCAATAATAAAGCTAGAACAGAAAGTATTGAAGATGCTAGAAAGCTTGATGATAAATTAATATCAGCTTGGACTGGACATCCACATTTCAGAATAATAGATAACAGTACAGAGTTCGAACAAAAACTAGAAAGACTTCTTAAAGAAGTAGCCAGTTTCCTTGGTGAACCTGAACCACTTGAGATAGAAAGAAAATTCTTAATATATTTTCCTAATATAAAAGAGTTAGAGCAGATGCCTAACTGTCAAAAAGTAGAAATATCACAAACTTACTTGAAAAGTGATGGTGACATTGAAAGAAGAATTAGATCTAGAGGAATTAATGGTGAATACTTATACTACTTAACTGAAAAGAAACCTATATCAGGAATGAAGAGAGTTGAAACAGAAAGAAGATTATCACAAGAAGAATATTTAAACTTATTAATGCAAGCTGATACTAAACTAAGACCTATTCATAAAACTAGATACTGTCTATCTGAAAACAATCAATACTTTGAAATAGATGTATATCCAGAGTGGAATAACCAAGCTATTATGGAAATAGAATTAAATAGTGAAGATGAAGAAATTAAAGTACCAAAATCAATTAAGATATATAAAGAAGTTACAGATGATGAATCATATAAGAATCACTCTATGGCAAAAGAAATGCCTAAAGAACTAATTAAGGTAAAGAAATGAAACAAATAGAGATAGATATATTAAGAGATAAATTAAATAAAGAGATAAATAGAAGAAAAAGAATTAAAACTCTTCTAAATACTAAAACAGTAAAAGAATATTTAGATATAACGGGTACAGATAAAGTAGTACTTAGTATTAGACCTAGAGAAGTACTTGAAGACATATTAAAAGGATTTAAAGTAAGTAAGACTAATAAGATATATGTATGTGTAGGTGCTAATTATGTAGATTGCTCTATTAGTTACGAAGATACAAGTTTCTATACAACAGAAGTAGAACCAGATTCAAATAGAGCAGAAAATAGACAGTATACTGATATAGAATCTGGAGATATGGTCTTTGGTACTATAAGTGAACATGATCCTTATGGAAGACCTAATATAAAAGAGTTTGAAAAAGACAACATAGTACTTAATCCATACAATTCTAAAGTAGAATGTAATGGATATCAAGAAGTAAGACTTGATTTCTTTGAAACTGCATTATCTAAAGGAGAAGAAGAAGCTAAAAGATTAGTACTAAATAAATATCCAAGAATAAAATAAAAAAAGACGTTTATACGTCTTTTTGTTTTAAGCAAACTTTTATAGGACCATTTGGTACTCCAACTTTAGTCTTACATGATAGGATAGGGCATGTATTAGTAAGATAATCTGTTCCATTTATATTTATTAAAGTACTTTTATCAGAGAATATATTAAGTAAATTACCTCTAAAAATACCGTCTCCTGGATCTTTATAACCATTATATTTTATGCTATAACATCCATCTAGAGTCTTTTCCATTGTAGGCTCTTCTTCTAAATTATATTCGTGCCCTTTAAATACTATATTAATACCTTCAATATTTATTACATCATATTTATACTTACTGATTTGTTTATTTTTTATTTCAATTAATTTGTTAATATTTAAAGAGTATGAATCTATATCAAAAACTCCTCTATAAATATCACTATCTTTCATAGCTATAAAATTAATACTATCTATAGAGTTTTCTGAAGCAAATCTAACTACTTCTTCTGGTAGTTCTTTATCTACAAATACATTAACTGTATAACCATCTAATACTTTATTAAGATTATCTCCATTAAAGTATTCTTTAAAGTAATTATTATTAGATAACTTTTCATTATCCAAATAATCATTATGAGCTTCTAATCCAATTACATTTGTATTATATTTTGATAGTTCTTTAGTAATATAATTCATTATAGTTTCTTCTTGATAGCTATCATATATACTATTACTATTATTTAAATCGAATATCATATTGAATCCTTTATCTCCAGAAGTTACTTTTAAATCACAAAACTGAGTATTTTTTTTATAGCTGACATGTCCAGATATAATAGCATCGTTCATGTTATATTTTGTCTTTAAGTGTGCCTCTGCTTTATGCATACACTCAGTAAATTTCTTTGCTCCATCATTTGATACTTTATTTAATCCAAAGAAGCTACCACCAACTATTACTGCTATAAATATAATTGGCATAAATATAGCTCCTTTAGTAACACGCCAGTCTACTGATTTATAATTTCTTTTATCATCGTAGCGTCTACTTATTATATTGCTGCTTTCTTCATTCTCATAAACAAATAAATTGCCAGTTTTTCTAAAACCTAGATTATCGTAATCTTGATGATTAAAACGGTCAAAATCATTATCATCGTTCATATGCTCATCTCCTAGCTTAATTGTAGCATAAATAATAATAATTAAATGTTAATTAGAACTAAAAATAAGTGCTTTAACATATATTTACACTGAGTATGCTATAATGATAGTAGAGTAAGGTGATAATATGGAAAAAGAATTAATGAAGACTAATTGTTATGACGTAGATAGCACTATGGTAATAGTAGGATCATGTTTAAAAAGAATGCAACCAGAAGCATATAAAGAATTAGAAAAGATATCTAATAATATCTATGATGTTTGTTTAGAAGAGACTCATATAAATATGGTTATAACTAAATTGATAGGTATGCTATCGAGAGTGAAAGTCAATAAGATTATTTTTGCATCAGTAGATAAGTCACCTCACTGTGTACAATTACACTATATAGAGCACGAAATTAGAAAAGCTATGAATATAGATACTCAAATGATTCATTATGTAGCAGTAGATAACATATTAATTGAAATATCTAAAGAAACAATTAAAAAATCTAAATCACTTAGTGAATTACAAGAATTAGTAGGATAAATTCCTACTTTTTATAAAAGTGAACCAATAGTGTGTTTAAAAATATATTATCAATTGATAATATTACACTAGGAGGAAGCAAAATGAATCAAAAGAAGATAGGGAAGTTCATTGCAGAACTTAGAAAAGAAAAAAATCTAACTCAAGAAGAATTAGCAGCTAAAGTAGGAATAACTAAAAATGCAGTAAGTAAGTGGGAGAGAGGACTTAGCATGATGGATGTATCTTTGATGCAACCTGTATGTGATATATTAGGTATCTCTATAGTAGAGTTATTAAACGGTGAAAAGATTAATCAAGAAGATATTAAATCTAAGAGTGATACTACTTTAAAAGATACTATTCTTTATTCAAAGAATAAGATTAAAAAGAGCAAAATAAAAAGTGTAGTAACTACTACTCTTGTAATAACTATAATACTAGTAGTAGTATTCTTTGGATACAAGTTTTACTTATTAAAGAAATATACTTATCCTAAACCAGATAATGTAAAAGAGATAGTAGAAGGATTAAAGAATCCTAACGAAGTAAAAATACTTAAGAAAACTATTCCTGATAATGAATATTTAACTATAGAAAACTTTAGAATAAGAAATGATTTAAAAGATTATAAATTTGAGGAAAATATTCATCCTAAAGATGGACCAGTAAGAATATATACTTATAGAAAAGATTTAGGAAATGATAAAAAAAGTACTATCCAGTTCTCTATAGCAGATGAAGGCATGGACTTAGTAAGTGCTTATTCTTCTAAACTTGATTTCTATGGTGATGGAGATATAAATGCTGAAGCATTTAACAAAGCTGATAGAAAGTTCTTCTTACTTAAAAATGATATAAATAATGAAATAGATTTCTTAAAATATGTAGCAGACAATTATTATAAAGAGAACAATCTATTTATGGATAAGAGAACTCTTATGGAAAACTATGCTTTCAATCTATTTGTAGATATAGCAGTTCCTCAATTTAAAGATTTAACTATAATAAAAGGCGATTATACTGGAATTATCTCTTGTGTTGGAAAGAATGAAGATGGAGTAGCATATCAAGTTTCTATATTAAGAGATGGAAAAAGCTATAATATTGTAACTAACGATCAAAGATTTGCAAGTGAAGAATATATGCTCGATTTATTAAGTACAATAGAAATAAGATAATAAAAAACTACAAGTTAATCTTGTAGTCTTATTTTTTTATCTAACTCTGGAATAATAGTATTTCCTCTAGATGTATAACTATCATATAAAGTAGTAGTAATACCATTATTTGTTATCTCATATGATTTAGTTTTAAATACATCCATATCATATACTATAAATACAAATATATCTATATTGTTGTCTTTTATATACTTTTTAATATTATCTATTATCTTGTTAATATTATCTGTATTTTTATCTACATCTTTTATTTGAATATAGCTTGATTCAACTTTCTTTCCTTGAATAGTATATTTCTTATATCCATTTAAATATATCTTATTTGGACTACTTATATCATTTAGACATAATCCTAAATCATAATAATCATCTATATTAATATTGTATTCTTTGCATTTATCTTCTAACATTTTTACATCATCTTTATTAGTCTTAGTCGATTTAAATGATACTGTATCTAAAAGTGCTCCTACCAGTACTAATATAAAATCTTCTTTAGTAAAGTACTCTTCAAATAATCTATATATAATTACTGTAGTAGAACAAGAACTAATATTGTAATAAGTATCTGGTTTAATAAAATCACTAGTAGGTGGATGATGATCGTAAATAGCAATTATTTCATTATCATATCTATCTTCTATGTGATGATCTACTAGTATTAATAAATCATCTTTATCTACACGTTTATCTTTATATTTATCTATATCTATTCCAAGCTCTTTTATTATACTTAGAGAAGTACTATCAATATAATCTTCAGGAATAATAAATTTATAATTATCAGTATTATTCTTTTTGTTCAATACTTTTTCTAAAAGTATTCCACTTAATATACTATCGACATCTGGATTTGAATGACCTAATATTATATATTTCATAATTATTCCTCTTTCTTATTAATGTAATTATATCATAATGATATGCTATAATATTTAGAAAAGAAAGTTGTGTTATTATGGCAATATTCTGTACTATATATTATGTACTTAGTTATATAAAATCTATTCCTCAAATTACTAAATTATTAAAGACTAAATCTAGTAATGATTATAGTCTTGGTAATATTTTATTACAATTAATTGGAATAATATCATGGTCACTATATATATTTACTTCAAAGCAAAGTATAATAGTATATATAGGGACAGTAACTGATTTATTAATATTATTATTTACTGATTTCTTAATAGTTAAATATTATAAAAAGAAAAGAGTAAAAGCCTAATGAAAAAAATAATAAATAATAAAATAACTAGCATAATAGTTATTACACTTATTTATATATTTGCAGCTGTAGCTGCAGTAGCTTTATATAATAAATTATCTTATTCTGTTTATATAAATATTTTAATAGCAGATGTAGTAGCAACTTTAATAGTATATGTATTTAGTGCACTTTTTGATAATGCTTCAGTATATGATCCATACTGGAGTGTACAACCAATAGTAATTGTAACGGGTTATATTATTGGAAAAAGTATTAATATAGGAAGCGTACTTGCACTTATTGCAATCCTAATTTGGGGAATTAGATTAACTCTCAACTGGGCATATACTTTTACTAATTTAACTAAACAAGACTGGAGATATACTAAGTATAAAAAAGAGACAGGAATTTTTTATCAACCGGTTAACTTGTTTGGTATTCATATGATGCCAACACTATTAGTATATTTAGGTACAGTACCTGTAATAGCATTAATAGATAGTAATTCATTTAATATAGGATCTATTATTGGATTCACCATATGTATTCTAGCAGTAATACTTCAGGGAACTGCTGACTTAGAGATGCATAGATTTAGAAAGAAAAAAACTCACAAGTTAATTAGAGATGGACTATGGAAATATTCTAGGCATCCTAATTATCTAGGAGAGATAATGATGTGGTGGGGAGTTGCTATTCAAGCATTCAGCGTAACAGGAAAAATTTGGACATTAGCTGGTGCTGTAGCAATTAATATGATGTTCTTTACTATAAGTATTCCACTAGCAGATAAAAGACAATCTAAAAAAGAAGGTTATGAAAAGTATAAAAAGGAAACTAGGAGTTTACTTCCAATACCAAAGAGAGTTGAACTAAGAGGTGAGAGATATGAAAAAGTTTAAGTTTATAGGACTTGGCGGAGCAATCAATGTTGCACAAGGTGGAAACAGTTGCTTCTTAAAAGATAAAGATAATTTATTTATTATAGATGTAAGTGAAGGAGCTACGAAGAAACTATTAGATGCTCATGCATTTGATGATATTAATAATATCTATATAGCTATTACACATACTCACTGTGATCATGTAGCAGGTCTTGGTGTACTTATATGGTATGTTAATGCTTATTTAAATATTAAGCCAAATATTATATATAATGATAATGGATATAAGAAACACTTACATGAACTATTAAAAGTTACTGGTGTAGAAGATAAACACTATGAATTTATCCATGAGAAAGATTTGAATTTAAGCTTTAGTGTTAATATGCAACCAACAACTCATGCAGAATACTTACAGTGCTTTGGTATCATGTTTGAAGATAAAGATGGAAAGTATTATTATACCGGAGATACTAATGACTATAAGTATGTAAGAAAACTATCTAAAGATGATAATATTAAAACTATCTACTGCGAAGTAGCTACTGATACTTTTGATGTTCATATTAAGTATGATGATATAAAAGACTTAGATAAAGATAAACTAATACTTATGCATTTTAATACAGTTGAATTATGTAAAAGAGTAAAAAAGGATGGATTTAAAGTAGGAACACTAGCTAAATAGGAGATTCTTATGGAAACAATTATTATTAATGATACTAATTTACAAGATGGAGATATCCACAAGGTAGGTAATAAAGTAAGAGCAGTACTATTAAGAGATAATAATATATTAATATCTCATTATGGGGGGATTGTTCTATTACCTGGTGGATCTATAGATAAAGGTGAAACAAAAGAAGATGCTATTATAAGAGAATTAGAAGAAGAAACTGGAATTATATATAATAGAGAAGAATTAGAAGAACTATTAACTATTAAGTATTATCAGCCTAATTATCCAACTAGAGATAATAAAGTAATAAATAGGTTAATAATTACTAGTTACTATTTAAGTAACTATAAAGGAATAGATTTAAATAATATTAAAAGAACAGATAAAGAACAAAAAGATAATTTTAGATTAGAGTTAATACCAGTTGAAAAGCTACTAACTCAAGATGTATCTAATAATCCAAGAAGAGAATACTTCGATAGGGAATTGTCCGAAGTATCTAAAGAATTAAGAAAATTGAGAATTTGATATTCTCTTTTTTTACGTTATAATATTTATGTAGAGTAGGATGCTATGAATAGGAGGTTTTAATGTATCCACGGTCTTTAAAATAACTTTGCAAGAGGATGGTGAAGTTGATGTGAATAATAAAAGAAAGACTTTTGTTATTAGTTTTATGATTTTTTGTTTTATCGGTATTATAACAATAATTTGTTTGTTAGCAAATTGGAAAAAAGATGTAAGTACAAACTTACAAGTTAAAAAGAAATTAGAAAAATATATAAGCGTTGAAGATGATATTAGAATTGATTTTGAAGAACTTAAGAAAATCAATCCTGATACGATAGGGTATATAAAAGTACCTAATACTAAAGTAGATTATGTAGTTGTTAAAGAAAAAGATAACGACTACTATCTAAAACATGACTTTAATAAAAAGTCCAATAACTTAGGATGGATATTCATGAACTATAAGAACAAGAATGATGGATCTGATAAGAACTTAGTAATATTTGGACATAATACTAGTGATGGTTCTATGTTTGGATCACTATCAAAGTTGCTAAATAGGGAGAATATAAATAAAGATAATCTAGTAATAGACTATTATACAGATAAAGAACATAAGAAATATCAAATATTTTCAATATATACGATTAAGCCTGAAACATATTATATAAATACAGAATTTAGAAACGATGAATTCGAATTATTTAAAGAAAAAATTAAAAGATGATGTTCCACCTCCACCAGATAATCCACCAACAGCAGACTTCTTTGAAGTATATATGATGCTATTACAAATATTCTTACTAGGATTTATAAGTGGTGGAATATATCTTCGTAAGTTAGATAAAACATTATAATCAAAATAAAAAGGCTAGAATTATCTAGTCTTTTTTATAATAAATTAATCACTATTCTTAACATTACTTTCAAATAACTTATTAATTTTATTTTGTATATAATCTATTAATTTTTGATATCTAATTAACTTTTTAAATAATTCTATAATAATTGATAATAGTAATGAAGATAATAGTAGAGTAATAAAAACTAATAGAAAATATTCCTTTTCTAATATAAAATCTTTTAGATATGTTGTTCTTAAAAATGTATGTATTAAAAATATATTCATTGAGTGTTTACCTAAATATTCAAATATATTTTTTATTATAGGAAGTTCTAAATAAAAATTATATAGATACATTATTATTATCATTGGGATTAGTCCAAAATGTAGTTCCCAACAACTTTCTAATGGTACTTTTTGATAAATAATATATAGTAGTATTATTAGAATAGTTTCTAATATGAATTTTGTTATTCGATTATATTTATTCTTAAATAAATTAAATTCAGATACTTTTACTAATAGATTTTTATCGGCACATAACATACCTAAGAATACTGCAAAGATGAAAGCTGTATATGATACTTCTGAAAACTCTAAAGATAATAATCTAGGTATTACTATTATTAATAAACCTGTGATAATATATCCATATTTTTTAATAATATTATATAGCAATGGTATAGATAATATGAATAAAAAACATATACTCATATACCACCATGTAGCATTTAATTGATTAAATTTAAATAGATAAGCTAATCCAGAAAAATTAAATATAATATTTAATATTCCTTTTGATATTCCATCTTTAAATAAGATCATCTGAGTTCTTCCATCTATTAACTGACATATAATCAGTGATAGGGCAACAATTATCCAGTATCCTGAATATGTTTTAATAATTCTACTTAAAAACCATTTTCCCTTTTCTTTGTTATTGGCTTCTTTATTATTATTTAATTTTTTATAAGAAATCATTAATCCATATCCAGTTATAAAAGCATATATACTGACACATATTTTAAAGAATAGTGCTATTTGTATTGCCCTATCTTGTGATAGTGGAAAAAAATTAATATTGTATCCCATAAATCTATCTACAGATAAAAACAAATGATGAAACATCATAAGACAAATTGCAATACCTTTTAAAGCTAAACTATTTTGTTTACTAAATTCTTTTATCTTCTTCATATAATTCATCTCTTTCTTTTAATTTTAAAATAATTAAACTATTAAAGCAACTAAAGTACTAGATTATTCACTGAATATAGATTTTAAAGAAGTTAGTAATCTCTTCTTTTTATGTTATAAATTTGTAGTTAGGAAGTGATTCTAATGAGTGAAAGTAGACTTATTCAATGGCTGCCTTGTATTTATATTGTACATCACTCAAACCCTTATAAAATAGGTTAAAATTTGTTCATTCTTGAGAGGAATTAGGGTACTGACTTGTACACTCTGACACTTTTTTACGCAATAAAATAATATGACTAGCAATAAGAATATAAGTAATATTACGAACAAAAAATTATTAAAAAGATGTGATATAATGGATGTGTAAGGTAGGTATATATATGGATATTTATAGTTTAAATGTAGATTCTCCTATTAAAGGTGGTTACTTTAGCTCTGAACAAATAGATTTGTTATCTATAATACAATGTCAGTCAATTGATGAATTAATGAAATTTATTGCAAATTGTGATCAAATTAATCATGTTCATGGTATTTTTGAATCTATTAATGGAATGGATTTAGAATCTGCAAAAAGAAGTATATTTAAAAGTTATCAAGATTCAATGGTATATCATGATCAAGGACTAGATGCTTCTAGAATAAATAGATTCAATTATTTAGGAATAACTTCTGAAGAAGAATTAATGTCAATTATTGATAAATCACATACAAGAAGTCAAGAAATATTATCATTAAATCATCATTTTATTTCTGAAGAATGGGATCAAACAAAATCTATTAGCTATGAAGAAATGGAGATATTGAATTCACAATTACCACTATTTAATAGTATGCTTATTGGTTCAGGTAAAATATATAAAGTTATAAATAAGTATGATACAAATAAAGAAACTAAATATGATTTCTACTTTGCAAAAAGAGATTTAGATTTTGCATATAAAAATGGCAAACAAGTCAGATTTCATTCTTTACTTGTAAAAGATGATGGGAAAATATTTAATGGAAAATCTAAAGAAGAGATAATGGATATAATAAAAGAATATGTTAAACAAAGTATAGATTTTATAAATAAATATAACTCTACCCATAAAATTAATATTAATGGTAAAGAAGAGCCAGTTATTAATGCTGTGGATTTATTTAATGAAATTGTAAGTTTCGATAAGAATGACCAAGGTGAATATTATAATATATGGGAACAGAAATATGGAATATCATTGCCTGAATTAATGTCATGTTTTGAATATGCATTAGTTAACAAACCTGAAGGTGTTAATTATCTTTATAATGAACCATTTTTAGAAGATGATCAAAGAAGACAAAAAGTGTTTGAAACTCTAGCTCAAACTACACCAGGATTAATTGATACATTAGGTTCACAAATGCATATTACAATAGCTCAAGATATAGACAGTATTAAAAGATGTTTTGCTGATTTTAAAAGATTACAAGATTATGGTATGCAAATTCAAATTACAGAATTTGACATGTGCTTAGGGAGAAGTGATGTTCCAAGAGTATTTGGACCGAATGCTGATATTTCATTAGAGAGAGTATATCAAGAAAAAGATAAGAAAATTTCTAAAATATCAAGTGTTATTAGAGAATCAGGAGTTAGATTATCTGGTATATCCTATTGGTCTTTGACTGATGGTATTGACTGCAATCTAGAGAGAATTAGAAGTAATGCTCTAGCAAATCATGAAATTAGTAATGTTAATGAAATACCAACTGTATGTGGAGGATTAGTTCCTACGCATAAAAAAATAGTGAAAAATAAAGAATTAAGTCAAATGGTTAGTAACTCTAACCAGAGCAATGTGCAATCTGGAATGCATATATAAAAATGATTGTAATATTTTTTGATTGCGATATATATACAGGAGTAAAATCCTGTTTTTCTATAGTATAATATAAAAGGGAGTGATTTCTAATGAATAATCAAGATAATGAAAAGGTGTTTCAAAAGAGTAATATCAACTGCCTGTTCTGTATTTATGACGACTATCACTTAAACCCTTATAAAATGGGACTTTTTAGCGAATGAGATCTTGCAAGTTTAAAAAAAATAAGAAATTATTAAAAAAATAAATTAAAATATTCTCGTTTTTGAGAGGAATTAAGGTACTGACTTGTAACACTCTGACACATTTTATATTAAAAGAGAGAAAGTGAAAAAAATGAAAATAAAAAGATTTAATTTAGAAACCGATTTAAAGAAACTTGAGAATTATTTAAGAAGAGAGTATTTAGAAAACAAAAACATGACTTCTTGGTTACCAGAAAGATTGCATGATTTAATTTATAGAATGGATACTCAATATACTGATGAAGGTAATCCTAAGTCAAGTGATTATATATTTATTTGGGAAGATAATGAAGAAATTGTTGGTTGTATTCTTCCAGATGGGGATGCAATTTATATCAGTATAAAAAAAGGATATGAAGATTTATATAAAACAATAGTAAATTATGCAGAAGAAAATTGTAAACCATTATTTAAAAAAGAGGAAGACGGTTCAATTGACTTCTTAGTTATAGCAAATGATAGTTTAAGTTATAAAAAAGATTTTTTAGAAAAAGATGGATATACTAGACAACAAGAAGAAGATTATGATAATTTTGTATATCCACAGCAAATAGATATTTCTATTGATTTACCAGATGGATATAAATTAGTATATGGTGATGAATATGCTAATGAAGAAAATAAATGGTCTGCTTGTAATTTAGGATTTCATCCAGATTTAGAAGATCCTAATTATAAAAATGATATGGGAGCATATAATTCTAGAAAAAACTCTTCTATGTATAAAGATAGTTTTGAGTGCTTAATAGTAGATGAAAATGCAGAAGAACAAAATGATGTTTGTTCATATTGCTTTGTTTATGTAGATAAAGATTCAAAAACTGCTTTTGTAGAACCAGTAAGCACAAGAGAAAAATATAGACATAAAGGTATTGGCACAGCTATGATGCATGGAGTTATGTTAAAATGTAAACAATTAGGTGTTGAAAAATGCTATGTTAATTCATATGATTGGAGAAGAAAATTCTATAATGCATCTGGCTTTACAACAGAAGACACAATAGGGTTTTATCATAAAAAAATATAGGGAAGTGATTCTTATGAGTAAAAATGAAAAAGATAATTTGTCAGAAAAAATACAAATTAATTGTCTGATAACGCTTTTTGCAACACTTTATAAAAATGCTTATAAAATAAGGGATTGTGTGGATTAACATCTTACATATTTTATATACAAACTTAAATTAAATTGAAAAAAAATATCCAAATAAGCTAGAAACAAAGAAAATTAGTGTTAGTATTTAGGGGTTGATATTCCTATGCAACACTTGCTAAGAAAAAAGGTGAAATAATGAAATATATAATGCAAAATAGTATAGGAATTGAAAAGACAATTGCACCATCTGATAATAAGAAATTTTAGATGATAATCATGTGAATTTCTGAGTGATTCAAATCTATGATAAAGGAGGATGATAGTGGTTATGATTAACGATTTTGATGATTTAATTAATGAAATGGATGTTCCAGAAGAGCATAAAGACGATTTTATAGAATTATTATTAACTACGAATGATGCATTTTCTCAAAATTTTAATTATGATTTAATGAAAGGAAATAATGGTGGTAATAAAGATACATTCCTTTTAGAATATATTAAATTTAAGATTAATTTATTTTTAGATAATGTTGCCAGAAATAATAATGTTTATAACAAAAAAGGTAGTGTCATTGATCAGCGCGTTGTTGAATTTTTTAAATATTTAACTACATTAGATGTTGACGGACTATATAGATATCTTCGAATAAATATTGGTAAAGAAACTGAAAATACCAAAAGTACTAAAGAATGGCTTGCTTGTTACAAAAACATTCTAGATCCAAATAACGATGATTTTACATATCGTGATGTCCATCAGTGGTATTATTTTAGAAGTTATTTGTTGGATCCTAACATTGAAGAAGAATTTCATTCTAGCGATGTAAAACATAGACTTTATGTAACAATTGATTTTAAAGAATTAATGAATTTCACAGAAGATTTTATTAAAGAATTAACTAAAAGTAAGATACCTTATCTGATGAAAGTTAAAGCACCATATTCTCGTAGAGATTTCTCAGGTGGATATAGTGAAAATGATGTTTTAGTTATATATGCGGACACGGAAGATAGAGTTGTAGAATATGTCAATATTTTGAATGAAATTATTAATAATAATTCTATGTATAAAGATGCGATTCATAAACCTAATCCTCATTTGGGAATAATAAATGGTTTAATTGGATATGGAAGGGAATTCGATAAAGGCACTTCTTATTCGAAGTTACTTGCTACAATTGGGGACAGAGCAGTTAAAAAAACTTTAATAGATTTAAATAATGATTTAAACTTTAAAGGACAGTCAAATAATGAAAATACTCATGTAGTTTTAGATATTATCAGAAGACGTAAAAATGGGCAATTTATTTCTACGATAGAAGATGATATGTATAATTTATTTAAAGATGATTTATTTAAGAATTTATATGAAGAATTAGCAAATAGTGGATATCCAATTGATTTTAGTATGTTTAATGATAAATATTCGATTGCACTTGGTAATCCTGAAGAGAAACATCATATTAAGTAATAAATAAAGGAGATAGCTCTCATGAACAAAATTAAAACTAATATAAACTGCCTGTCCTGTATTTATGGCGACCATCACTTAAACCCTTATATAATTGTGGCTTGCGAAAATTGAGATCTTGCAAGTTTTAGTAAAAAAGAAAGAAAAATATTAAAAAACAGGTTAAAATATACGCATTTTTGAAAGGAATTAGGGTACTGGCTTGTAACATGCCGACACATTTTATATTTATAAAAAGAGGTGCAATTATATGTCATTAAAAGAACAAATTGAAAAATATATTCCTTATGATGAACAAGAGGAAGGAGATAAAGAACAAATGTTAAAGTTTATAAATGATTATGATGATGTTTTAACTAGAAATAACATATTTGGTCATTTTTCAGCATCTGCATTTGTTGTTAATAAAGAAAGAACAAAGATGGTTGTTGTTTATCACATTATTAATGATGGTTGGATTTATCCTGGAGGTCATGCTGATGGTGAAGAAGATTTGTTATCAGTTGCTGTTCGTGAAGTTGAAGAAGAGACTGGATTAAAAGTTAAAGTATTAGATAATAATATATATTCTATTCAATCAGCACCTGTAAAAGGACACATTAAACGTGGTAAGTATGTTTCAGCACATTTACATTTGGATGTTTTATATATCATGGAAGCTGATGATACTATTCCACTAGTATATCGAGAAGATGAATCAAAAGGAGTTAAATGGATTCCTTTTGAAGAAGCAGATAATGAAACAATGTGTGATTTTATTAGGCCAATACATAAAAAACTTATTAAGAAGTTAAACGATAGATAGGAGTTGAACCAAATGAATGAAAATAAAACGAACATAAACTGGTTGGTTAAAATTTATTCTAGCAATTTCGCAAATCCCTATAAAATAATGGAAAAATAGGAATCAACTTCTAACATTTTTCTTAAAATAAATAGAAAATTTATCAAAAATGATCAAAAAAACTCGCAAAATGGCACAGTGTTTTGAACTTGGTTACTCGAGTCTAACATTTAGTAAAGGAGATGAGAAGATGAAGAAAAATGATATTTCAATTAGATCAAGTGCTGCTGAGTATTTAACCTTTATTGCTGCAACAGGTGATGATAAAGAATCAATTGAAGTTAGATATGAAGATGAAAATATATGGCTTACACAAAAAATGTTATCAACATTGTATAAAGTAGAAACTAACACAATTAATTATCATATTAAAAAGATATATAGTGATAATGAATTGAATGAAAATTCAACTATTCGAAAATTTCGAATAGTTCAAAAAGAAGGAAATCGTGAAGTAGCAAGAGATGTTGTTCATTATAACCTACAAATGATAATTGCGTTAGGCTTTAAAGTTGATAATGAAAGAGCTGTTCAATTTAGAAAATGGGTAAATAAAATAGTAAAAGAATACACTATAAAAGGTTTTGCAATGGATGATGAAAGACTTAAAAATAGTGGTTCAATTTTAACTGAAAAATATTTTGATGAATTATTGGAAAGAATTAGAGAAATAAGATTATCCGAAAGAAGATTTTATCAAAAGGTAACTGATATTTATGCTACAAGTATTGATTATGATAAAAATTCTAAAACAACATTAGAATTCTTTAAAAAAGTACAAAATAAAATGCATTATGCAGTTTCGGGTAATACTGCTGCTGAAATAATATACAATAGAGCAGATGCAAATAAAGAACATATGGGATTAACTAATTGGACATATGCGCCAGATGGTAAGATTATGAAAAGTGATGTTATAATTGCTAAAAACTATTTAAATGATGATGAATTATATTCATTAAGAAGAATTGTTTCAGCGTATTTAGATTTAGCCGAATCAAGAGCAAAAAGACATATACCAATGACAATGGAGGATTGGTCAGATAGATTAGATGAGTTTTTAAAGTTAACTGACAGAGAAATACTACGAGATGCAGGAAAAATCTCTCATAAAATTGCGTGTGATAAAGCTGAAAGTGAATTTGAAAAATATAGAATAGAACAAGATCAACTATATATTAGCGATTTTGATAAATACATAGATGAATTAGAAAAAATTGAAAATGAAGATGGTAATAGGAATTAACTTTTTTCAAAATTAAAAAAAGTTTAACATGCATTTCTTCATGCATGTTAAATATGGAGAATTAAATATGATATTGTATGTAACTAAAAAGACAAGAGAAAGATTGAATATACCAATGATTAGTGAGTTAAGTGACATTAACAAAACGTTTGCAAGCATAGTTTATGAAAAAGAAAAGGATAATCTATTGCTTGAATGGGGTATTAAAATATTTTACATGGATAGAAGAAAATGCTTGCAAGCAATGAATTTTGCATCAAGGTTTACTATTTATATTTTTGACATTCATAATGATGATATCCAATATATTGGTGATGTAATTGCAAAATACTTATTAGAGTTATATAAAGATGATAAAATAATGGTAGAATATTTGAAAAGATTGTTTGAAGAACATCCAGTATGTATATATTCTAATTTAACAAACAAAAGTATTATATCGGCACTTAATTATAATGAAACAATTAATGTTGACTATTGTGATTTGTTCCACGAATATATTGATAATAATGTATTAAATACGGTTGGTATTAATAAAGATGCTAATTGGGATAATATTATGAACATTTATATTAATGGTAAAAAAGAATATGTTGTTCCAGGGAAATATTTTAAAGAATTATTAATTGATTTTTATAAAGGAGTTAATCAAAATGAATAATGAAGAAAAAAGTATCCAAAAAACGAGTATTAACTGGTTGAGCATGATTTAACTAACCCCTTTAGAAATTTCTTATAAAATAAGGAAAAATTTAAAAACTAGATCTTACATCTTTTATATAAAAAGTAAGGAAAAATTGACAAAAAACACCTAAAATCACTAAAAATGGTGCTTTTTTTATATATTTTTGATAAGGTGATGTTTCCAGCTAACCTCATTATAAAATAAGGGCTTTTCAACTTTTACTGAGTGTTCGAAAAATGGTAATTTTACGAGCACTTTTAAAAAATCAAAAACTGTCAAAAAATGATTAGATTTGTGATATAATAAAAGTGTAATTTGCTTCAGGAGGTTTTGTATGATTGAAAATAAAAAAACAAGTGAATTAATAACTAAAACATTAGACGGTGTTTTCAAAAGTAAAACATTTAAATGTAGTATGTATTTATTAAAATACATATATGATAAAGATGAAGAATACTTTGATAAGTTTATTCATATGTATAGAAAACTAAAACCCGAAGAGCAAATGCAGGTAATGTGTAATGTAAGAGCAAATTTGGTTGAACAAGGAAAATTAAAAGAACAAAAAGAGGAAAACAAAATAGTAGAAGGAACAAATAGAACTCTTATTAGAGAACTAGGAATACCTTACGATATTTTTGAACAGCTAGATTTTGATGAACAGCAAAAACTAATAGAACACAACAGACGAAAAAAAAGAAAAAAATCTAATAGCAATATGGTAACAGTAATGATAGGTAGTGGAGAAGATGCTATATTTGTAAAGAAAAAACGTGGTGAAAGATATATGCTAGCAGATGGAACTTTTGTTAGAGCTGGAGATACACCTGAAGAATCTAGAGCTAGGTTAGAAGATAGATTAGATGATGCTATATATAGTAAACCTGTAGCTTTTGTAAAAAAACTATCTAGGAGAATTAAAAATAGATAAGATAAATATAATTGTTTGTAAGATTAAGATATTGCGATTTGCCATATGACCAGGTAACCCTTATTAATAATAGTAATATTACTATTTGCAACACTATATAAATGATATAAAAAAGACGGAATTATACTAAATTTCGTCTTTTTTATGGTATAATTTTATTGATTTATTAAAAAGGAGTTGATCCAAATGAATGATAATAAAACTAATATCAACTGGTTGATATCGATTTATCCAACACTTTCTAAAAATGCTTATAAAATAAGCAATTGCGAGATTTAAAATCTTGCATTTTTTTATTAAAAAATAAAAATTTTATATAAAAATAATAAAAAAAGTTCAAAAAAAAGCCATACCAAATAAGGGTGGTATTTCCAGCCAACACTTTTCTAAAATATATAGAAAATATGTTCGAATTATAATGAAATTTGTATTATAATATAAGTAGCTAATAAAAACATAAAGGGGGAATATATATGGACAACAAATTAGCAACAATTACAAATCTTTTTGAAGGAAAGAAAATTAGAAGTATCTGGGATGCTGAAAAGGAAGATTACTACTTTAGCGTTATCGATGTTATACAAGTACTTACAGATTCTAATATACCTAAAAGGTATTGGACAGACTTAAAGAGAAAACTTATTAATGAAGGAAGTGAACTGTACGAAAAAATCGTACGTTTGAAAGTAAAAGCTCAAGATGGAAAAATGAGAGAAACGGATACATTAGATACTAAAGGTATCTTTAGATTGATTGAATCAATTCCTTCGCCTAAAGCAGAACCATTTAAGATTTGGTTAGCAAGTTTGGGTAGTGAGAGAATTGATGAAGTATTTGATCCTGAAATAGCTATAAAAAGAGCGATTGATTATTATAGAAAACATGGTTATGATGATAAATGGATTGAAACAAGAATCAAAGCAACATTAGATAGAAATAAATTAACTGACGTATGGAAAGATGGTGGAATTACAGAAGACTTCGAATATGGTATTCTAACAAATGAAATATATAAAGAGTGGTCAGGAATGACTGCTTCGGAATATAAATCTTATAAAGGCATTCGAAAAGAAAACTTAAGAGATAATATGTCAGATGTGGAAGTTGCTTTAACAAATCTTGGAGAAATAGCAACAAGAGAACTTGCAAAAGAACATAAACCATTTGGATTAGAACAAAACAAAAAAATAGCTAAAATGGGTGGAAATACTGCTAAAGTTGCAAAAGATGATTTAGAAAAGAAATTGGGGAAAAAAGTAATTACTTCGAATAATAAATTGAATTATAAATATAAAGATGATTATAAAATGATAGATAACAAATAACTATGGTATAATTAGAATGGTGATAATATGTATAAATATATGTTTAATTATGTTATTTTGATATTTATTTTTCTATTAACTGATATTTTTATTATTTATACTCCAGCTTTTTTTAATATTTTAAGTTATCTGCCTACAATTACAATGTTAGGTAATGGTACTATTTTCGCAATAATACCATATACATATTTAATTGTTAAATTTTTATTTATAAAAAAAGCAAATGAAGGAGACACAACAGAATATATTAATATTAAAAAACAAATTATTAGAAATGTTACAATTATAAATATTATCTCTACAATAATTGAATCTACATTACTAAATAATACGTTTATATGGATTGTATACACGTTTTTAATCACCATGTTTTTAATAATATTAAAGACAAAAAAAGAAAAACAATCAGAAATAATCAATAAAAATATTAATGATTATTTTAATAATAAAAAATAGTAGATTTATATAAAATCTACCTTTTTTATGTTATAATTTTGTAATTAGGAAGTGATTCTAATGAATGAAAGTAGACTTATTCAATGGTTCCCAGGACATATGGCTAAAGCTAGAAGAGAATTAAAAGAGAATATGCAACTAATAGATGTTGTATATGAAGTAATAGATGCCAGAATGCCTATTAGTTCTAAAGTTGCAGATATAGATGATATTATTAAAGATAAACCTAAAATATTAGTAGTATCTAAATATGATATGTGCGATAAAAAAGAAACAGATAAACTTCTTGAAAAGTATAAAGATTATGAAATTGTTAAATGTGATTTAATAAATGGTAATACTAATGAATTAATTAATAAGACTAAAGAATTAATTATTAAGATTAATGAAGATAGAGCAAAGAAAGGTTTAAAACCTAGAAAGGCTAGAGTAGTAGTTATTGGAGCTCCTAATGTAGGTAAGAGTACATTAATTAATAAACTTGTTGGCAAGAAAGCAGTACAGACAGGAAATACTCCTGGTGTTACTAAGAACTTAAGTTGGATTAGAATCAACAATGATATTGAACTTCTCGATTCACCTGGAATACTATGGCCAAAGATAGATAATCAAGATAATGCTCATACTCTTGCTGCACTTTCATCTATTAAAGAAGAGATACTTGATACTGATGATTTATCTTATTTTATTATTAATAAGTTAGAAAAACTATATCCAAATGCATTAAAAGAAAGATATAACCTAGAAAAAGTGGATATGGATACTATATATGACGATATTGCTAAGAGAAGAGGACTTCTTTCTAAAGGTGGATATGCTGATTATGAAAAGGTTAATTTAGTAATAATTAGAGATCTTAAAGAAGGTAAATTTGGTAATATTACACTAGATAGGTAAACATATAAAAAAAAATATAAAGATTTCTTTATATTTTTTTTTATTATTGTTATAATATTTATTATAGAGGAGTGTAAATATGGGAAGAAAGAATTTTAGGGTTGAGAGAACTGATGGTGATGATATTTTAGATGCATTATCACTTAGAATTAATCAAGACTTAAGAACTGAAAAAGAAATAGATGATAAAAAAAATAATGTTTATTTCTGGTTATTTAAGTTCTTAATATTGATAGTATATTTATTAATTATTAACGGAGTATTTATATTAGTTAAAGAATTTGGTGTATATTTAATATATTTATTTGCAGTATCATTAAGAAGTGTTTTATCGTTTATATTTAAAACTGGATTGACTTTTGTTCAATTATTAATGACTACTTATATTTTATTAAAGAACTTAAAAATATTTACAAAGAGTACTTATTATAAGAGATTATATGCTAAAGATAGATATATGCTTAAAAAGAAAAGAGCATTCTTTGGTACTATAGAAAACATATTACAAGCTTTTGGAATAGTATTCTTAGTATTTATTGGATGTTTAGCAGTAGTACTTACAAGTATGATAACTATGCTTGTTACACTTGCATTTAATAGAATTTATATGATTAGTTTACTTGCTATATCAATTATTTTATTAGTACTATGTTTCTTTATATTCTTAGAGATAAGAAAGAAATTCTTTGGAGTTAAATCTAATATTAGAAAAGAACATTTATATGTTGGTTTATTAGCACTTATATTCTGCATAGTATGTTTTGGATATGAAACTAATAACTATAAGATGGATGCTGGATTACCAGAGAGTATGCCTACTATAAAAAAAGCAGTACTTATGAATGTATACAACATCGATAATATTGAGGTATCAAGTAATGCTAAGTTTAACAATGTTGAAATAATACTTGATAATTCATTAGATGATTTAATGAAAGTTGAAGTTGAATACTATAAGACAGCAGATGTTAGTTATGTAAGTTATTTCACTGAATCAGATGATTTAAAGTTAAAGTTTGATGGAGAAATAGATTTTAAAATTGATGATATAACAGATGTATTTAGATTAGGTATAGAAACAATTAGAACAAAGACTATGTATAACTATAATATGTTTAAATATCCTAAAGTAAGAATATATGCTGGCCCTACAGTATACGACAGAATTAAACTAGATAAATAGTTGTAATTAAGAGGGTTTTGATGGAAGAGTTAGATAATAGACAATATGAAAAAGAACTAAATAGTAATAATATTACAATTATTGCAGGAATAGATGAAGTAGGAAGAGGACCCCTTGTTGGTCCTGTTGTTTCGTCTTGCGTAGTACTTCCTAAAGATTATTTTTTAGAAGGATTAACTGATTCTAAGAAATTATCTAAGAAGAAAAGAGAAATGTTTTACGATATTATTATGAAAGATGCTTTAGCAGTTGGAATAGGTGTAGTAGGTGAAGATGTAATAGATGAAATAAATATCTATGAAGCTACGAAGATTGCTATGAAAAAAGCATTTGATGAAGCCAATAAGAAAATAAAGATAGAACATGTCTTAATAGATGCTATGAAACTTGATTTAGGAGTACCAACGACATCTATTATTAAGGGAGATTTAAAGAGCATTACCATTTCTGCAGCAAGTGTTATTGCTAAAGTAACAAGAGATAGAATGATGGATGAACTAGATAAAAAATATCCTATGTATGGTTTTAAAGATAATGCTGGATATGGAACTAAAAAACATATCGAAGCAATTGAAAAGTATGGAATTATAAAAGAACATAGGAAAACATTTAAACCAGTTTGTTTTCATTTAAATCATATAAATAAGAAGGAGAAATAATATGAAAAAGAAATTATTAGTAATTGTAAGCTTATTATTCCTTGTATTATCATTTACTAAAGTAAATGCAGATACTACTCCAAGAGATATGAAAGATTCTAAGACTAAAGTAACTGTTCAAGGAGTAGACTTATATGGAATAGTTGAAGTAGACTTCAACAATAAGACAAGAAAAGGATATATTGGAGACTTTGAACTTAGTTACGATGAAAAAACTAATACTTTTATAGCAAAAGTAAAAAGAAGTCAAATCAATAAATTAGTACAAGCTGATGATAAGAATGCATATATTAATATAGAATTAAATCTTGATTTCCATGATTTTGAAGAAGGACAAAATTATTATTCTATATTTTCAGTAGAGAATGATACTAAATATTGTTATATTGATAGACTTAATGTAGGAGCTGCTAATAGTGCAGGATCAACTAAATATGTAGAAGTTTTATCGACAGCAGTTGAAATAACAGGTGGATCTGTATATACTGCAACTTCACAAGGGCATCGTGGTTTATATAAAGGAAATAATTTTAGTACTGATGGTGCATGTAGACCAATAGCAGATTTTGAATCTGAATCTGAAACTAAAATGCTATATTTAGAAAATCCTAACTTTAAATTCTCTATAGATGAAGATGTAGCAGCTGATATGGGTAATATGGAAAGTATTGAAACATCTCATCCAGCTAATAATAATTCACATGAGAATGATATTAAGATTAATAACTTCTATGAAATAGTAGATGCTAATCGTAAACAACAATTGGCTCTTTCAATGTATGATGAAAATGGTAATCCAATTGAGATTGAACAAGATGATTTAAATGTTGAAATAGATGAAAGTAAAAATACTGATGAAATTACTTCATCATTTATCGGAGACAAAGCAGAAGATGTTCAAATCTTATCTATTAACTATAAGAAAAACTTTAAAGGAAAAGCTAATATTAAGAGTTATGTAGGTAAGAAGTTTAAAGGAGTATCTAACTTTAGTGTTTATTATTTTAATGAACAAACAAAGAAAATGGAAATAGTAACTAATAATACTAAAGTAGATAAAAATGGATATGTATCATTTACTGTTAATCACTTCTCTGAATATGTAGTTACTAGTAGTGATAACAAAGTTAAAGAAGAAAAAGAAGAAGAAAATGCAGTACCAGTTGTACAAGATGAAGAAATAACTACAACAACTGAAAGTGATACAACAACTATAGGTGAAATTGCTAAAGAATCAAAAGAAGAAAAGAAAGATAATAATTTATGGCTATATTTACTTGGAATAGGAATAGCATTATTAATTGTTCTTGTAGTAGCAATAATATCTATTGCTAAAGGTAAGAAGAAAGAAGAAAAAGCTCCAGTAGCACCAGTAACTGAAACAGTTCCTGAAGGAGCTACACAATCTGTTGAAGAGGTTAAACCAGTTGAAGGTAATGATTTAATGGCACCACCTCCTCCAATAGAAGAAGAAAAAAATACTAACGAATAAGAAGAGAATTTCTCTTCTTTTTTTATATATAAAAGTGTTATCATATTAATAAGGAGGAATGATTATGACAGTTAATGTATTAGTAGAATTATCAAATAGAAATGTCGATAAGTCATTTACTTATAATGTTCCTCAAGAATTAATAACTAGAATAAAAAAAGGTATTAGAGTTAAAGTACCTTTTGGTAAAAATAAACTAGAAGGATTTGTTATAGATATAGATAACAAACATGAAGATGTTGAACTTAAAGATATATATGAGATAGTAGATGACGAAGTAATACTTAATGATGAGCTATTAGATCTTGGATTATTCTTAAAAGAGAAAACATTATCTACTTTAATTAGTTGTTACCAGGCAATGCTTCCTAAAGCATTAAAAGCTAGTGATAAGACTAATATAAGAATAAAAAAAGAAAAGATAGTATCTATTAATCCTAATGTTGATTTGAATAGTGTTAAAATAACTACTACTCAAAAAGAAATAATAGATGAAATAAATAAAGGTAATATAAGAAAAGTAGATTTATTAAAGATTAATTCTAGTATTAATACTTTAATAAAGAATAATATTGTTCTTGAAGAAGAAGTAGAAAAGTATAGAGAAGTTAATCATATAACTAACAAGTACGAACATTTTAAATTAAATAAAGAACAAGAAAAAGCAGTAGAAAGTATTTTAAATACTGATAAAGATGTATCACTTCTTTTTGGTGTTACTGGTAGTGGTAAAACTGAAGTATATATGGAACTTATTGAGAAGTATATAGATATGGGTAAGACTGCTATAGTACTTGTTCCAGAAATATCTTTAACTCCTCAAATGGTAGATAGATTCTTATCTAGATTTGATAAGAATATAGCAATTCTTCACTCAAGACTTTCTGACGGAGAAAAATATGACGAATATAGAAGAATAGCAAGAGGAGAAGTAAATATTGTAATAGGAGCTAGAAGTGCTATATTTGCTCCTTTATCTAATCTTGGAATAATAATAATTGATGAAGAGCATACAACTACTTATAAACAAGAGAATAATCCTAAATATAATGCTATAGATGTCGCTATAGAAAGAGCAAAAAATAATAATGCTAAAGTAGTACTTGGTAGTGCAACTCCATCCTTAGATTCTTTTGCAAGAGCATACGTAAATAAGTATAATTTAGTAGAGTTAAAAACAAGAGCAAACAATAAAGAACTACCTAGTGTAGAGTTAATTGATATGAATGAAGAGAAGAATAAATCATCTCACTTCTCTAAAAAATTAATCGAAGAAATAGATAAGACACTAGATAATAATGAACAAGTAATACTCCTATTAAATAGGAGAGGGTATGCTTCATTTATTACATGTTCTAACTGTGGTTTTGTAAGCAAATGTCCTAACTGTGATATTACTCTTACATATCATAAGACTAGTGATATGAATAGATGTCATTACTGTGGATATGCAGAAAAAAGACTTGATACATGTCCTAAATGTCATGAAAATTCTATTAAGTCTCTTGGTTATGGAACAGAAAAAGTAGAAGAAGAATTAAATAAAATATTTAAAGATAAAGCTAAAGTAATTAGAATGGATTATGATACTACAAGTACTAAAGGATCACATGAGAAAATAATTAATGACTTTAGAAATAAAAAATATAATATTCTTTTAGGTACACAGATGATAGCTAAAGGATTAGACTTTAAAGATGTTACTCTAGTAGGAGTAATAAACGCTGATACTTCTTTAATGATTCCTAATTATAGAAGCAGTGAATATACTTTTGATCTACTTTCTCAAGTAGCAGGTAGAAGTGGAAGAAGTGAAAAACAAGGAAGAGTAATAATACAAACATATAATAAAGATCATTATGCTATTAGACTTGCTAAGAAACATGATTATATGAACTTCTTTAAAGAAGAGATGAACATAAGAAAACAACTTTCTTATCCACCATATACTAATATTATCTCTATAAAGATAATTGGTACTGATTATGAAACAACTAAGAAAGAAAGTGAATTCTTAAAAGAAAAATTAATATCTAATATTAAATCAGAAGTATTAGGTCCTTCTATAGGAAGTACTTTTAGAATTAAGAATACATATAGATTTGGAATTATAATTAAATATAAGAAAGATGATACTATAATTCCATATTTAAAACAGTGTATTGATTATTATAAAAATAATAATAAAGTAAGAATAGATATTGATTTTAATCCTATAAATATTTAACTTGACTTTTAAAAAAAATAAATGTAGAATAACCTCTTGTCGCGTAAAGAAGGGGGGGGTAACTCTATGATGTATATAAACTTAAGAAAAATATTTGGTTCAAAGAAAAGTAATACTACTAAAGCATATAATGATATCCCTGTATCTACTGATATAAGAATAATTAAATATGAACAAGATGGTAATACTAAATTTGATATATCTTATACTGATCCATATGGATTAGGTGAAAGAGTTTTACTTAGAAATAATATGGATGAGCAAATATTTACTGAATATTTTCTAGATGGTAACTTCGAAAGTGAGAAACTAGATGATGAAATGTCTATAGAAGGTATTCTAGAATATGATTTAGCTAGAGAAAAAAGATTAAAAGATTACTGTTTAAGTACTTTAAATTGTTTAGCTGAAAGATTAGAATTAGAAGCTGTTAATTCAAAAGGAAAAGCATACTCTTTAAGAAACAAATAATTAATATTATTTGTTTTTTTGTTATATAATATATATGTATAGAGGTATTATATGAAAGAAAGAATAGATGAAATAATTAGAAAGACTAAAGGTGTTAAGACAGGAAGTAAGATGATATTTGATGGAGGATTTATCAAAGTTTTTGAAGAAGGATATACTCTTCCAGATGGTAGAAATATTGTTAAACAAAGAGTTCAAAAGAATAGTGGTAAAGATGCAGTAGTTATTATTACTAGAACTGTTGATGATAAATATATTATGGTATTCCAAAATAGAGTAGATAATATAGTTAGTTGTGAATTCCCAAGTGGATATGTAGAAAAAGATGAAGATATTATTTTAGCAGCTTTAAGAGAACTTGAAGAAGAAACTGGTTTCGTAGCAAAAGAAGCTAAAGAGATTGATACTTTTATGTCTAGTATTGGGACAGAGAATTCAGTTATTCATCTAGTATATATAGATAATGCTAAGAAAGAAAAAGATCAAAACTTAGACAGCGATGAATATATTAATTATGAATTATTCACATTTGATGAATTAACTTATTTATTCGATACTCATGTAATTATGGGTGGAGGAAATAGACTTGGATATTTCCATCTAAAAGAGTTAAGAAACAAGTAATTGACAATAAGATAATACACAAGTATAATCTAGGTATATATGTTATCAAGAGTGGACGAGAGAACCAGCTTTATGACTCCACAGCAACCTTTTAAGTTAGGTGCTAATACTGGCAAAGTAGTGTACTTTGGCTGATAAGAGATAATAAATTGCAATAAAGTCACTATTTATAGTGACTTTTTTTCTTGAAACATATATAGAGGAGGATATATGTATAAATATTTTACAAGCGAAAGCGTAACAGAAGGACATCCAGACAAACTATGTGATTATATAAGTGATAGTTTACTAGATGAATTTATGAAAGGTGATAAGAAAAGTAGATGTGGAATCGAAACAGTAGCAGGTAAAGATACTATCTTTGTTACTGGAGAAGTTACATCAAATAGTAGTGTCGATGTAGAAAAAGTTGTTAGAAATGCTATTAAAGATATTGGATATTTAGGTACTAATGATATCGATTATAAAACATGTAATGTAATAGTTAATCTATCTAAACAGTCTCCAGATATAGCACTTGGAGTAGATAACTCTCTAGAACAAAAAGAAGGAGTAGCACTTGGAGAAGGAGCTGGGGATCAAGGTTTGATGTTCGGATATGCTTCAAGAGAAACAGAAGAGTTTATGCCACTTGCTATTACACTAGCTCACAAGTTAGCTAAAAGATTAACTGAAGTAAGAAAGAGTAATATAATAGAGGGTATAGCACCTGATGGTAAGACAGAAGTAACTGTTTTATACGATGATGATAAACCAATTAAAGTAACTAACGTGGTAGTATCTACATCTCATACTGAAGATAAAGATATCAACGAGTTAAAAGAAGAAATTAAAAGAGAAGTAGTATACAAGATTATTCCAAGTGAATTAATAGATAATGATACTAAAATATATATTAATCCAACTGGTAGATTTGTAATTAGTGGACCTAAAGGAGATAGTGGTTTAACAGGTAGAAAGATAATTGTAGATACTTACGGAGGATATGCACCTCATGGAGGAGGAGCATTCAGTGGAAAAGATCCTACTAAAGTAGATAGAAGTGCATCTTATATGGCTAGATTTTTAGCTAAGAACATAGTAGCTAACAACTATGCAGATAAATGTTTAATAGAGTTATCTTATGTAATTGGAGTAGCTAATCCTTTATCAATATACGTAGATACTTATGGAACTGGTAAGATTAGTGAAGAAGAAATAATTAAGAAAATAAAAGATAACTTTAATCTTACTCCTAGAGGAATAATAAACTTCTTAGACTTAGAGAACATCTCTTATAAAGAAACTACTAATTATGGACACTTTGGAAAAGAGAATATGCCATGGGAAAGAATAGTAAAGTTTTAAGCTTTATTATTCTTTTAATTTGACATAATATTTAAATAATGATAAGTTTATTTTATAAGAATGGAGGTATTTATGAAGAATAAAATAATAGTATTATTATTATTAATGATAATTAGTATTACACCAGTATTTGCAGCATCATCAAATAAATATCTTAAAAAGCTCGAAGTAGAAAATCACGATATATATTTTTATAGAGAAAGATATAAATATAAGATTGTTATAGATGAAGGAGAAAACTCTGTTAAAGTTAAAGCAATACCAGAAGATTCTAGAACTAGAGTAAAAGTTATTGGAGCAGATGACTTAAAAAAGAATAACTATAAGATAATAGTTAAAGTTACTGCTGAAAATGGTACGACTGATGAATATTTAATAGAGGCTTCTATTAAAGAGAAGATAGTTGAACAAGAAAAGAAAGGTTTAATAGAAGATATACAAGCTTTCTTTAAGAATCTTAATATAAAAACTGAGATAATAATTGCAGTAGTAGGTGGTCTAATAGGACTATTTCTTGTAATTAAATTAATAGGTAAACTAAAAGATCGTAAGATAGATAAGACAATGGATAAGTTTTAAACTTATCCATTTTTAATCAAAACTTGAGATTTTTATCTTTTTATGATATAATATATAATAATTTTATGGGGGTTTATTATGGGAAGAAATGGAATATATCAATTAATAGACGAAGATAGAATTACAAAAGAAAGAGAATACATGGATTTTGAAGGTAGAAAAATGTTTAAAGAGGAAAAAGATTGTGGGCAAACAAGAACTTCTTTAGCAGAAATAGATTCAATGACTACCTTATTTAATAGTGAAAGTGATTTTAGAAGCTATTTAAAAGAAGAAGGATTAAATCCTAGTTCTAGATTAATATATATTATTTATAGACATGAAGGTGAGCAAAGACTTGCTTGTATTTATAATGACGAAGTATTAAGAGAGTTTGCTGAGAGTACTATAGGAAGTCAAAGAGGAAGCATAGATACTTCTAAAAGAAATGTAACTCTAAAATTGTACGAGATATATAGAGAAATAGTAGATCCTAATTCTAGCTTTACTGAGACTGTATTAAAAAGAGATAAGCCTAGTTATATGATTAATGAACATAATCAAGAATTATTAAGAGAATTTCATTCATGTCCTCCAGATACTTACGATAGAGAAAGATTTCAACTTAATAGATTCTTTAGAGGATTCTCATCATATAAAGAGTTTAGAGCACTATATATAAATCATAGAGAATTTAAGAAAAAACAAACTCTATTAAGAGAAAGTGAACAAGAAAGAAATAAAGAAGAGTTAAAAGCTTTATTAAAAAAGAATAGAAATACACCAGTTTCTGGTCAAATATCTATGTTTGATAAATAGTAGAAATGTGTCAAACACTTGAAATTAAACGTTTAAATGTGTTATATTTTATATAGAAGAATAAAAACGAGTTAAAATTAACTTGTTTTTATGTTGAAGAAAAGGATGTGTTTTAGGTGGCAAAAGACGATTACAATGAGAAATCGATTAAAATACTTGAGGGCTTAGAAGCAGTTAGAAAACGTCCTGGTATGTATATTGGTTCAACTGATAGAAAAGGATTACACCATCTAGTATGGGAGATTGTAGATAATGCAGTTGATGAAGCCATTAATGGATACGGAGATTCTATAAAGATAACTATGCACACTGATGGATCAGTAAGCGTAGAAGACCATGGTCGTGGAGTTCCAGTTGGAATGCACGAAAGTGGTAGAAGTACACCTGAAGTAATATATACAGTTCTTCATGCTGGAGGTAAGTTTGAAGAAGGTGGATATAAAGTATCAGGAGGACTACACGGAGTAGGTGCATCTGTTGTTAATGCTCTATCTAAATGGATGGAAGTAGATATTAAAAAAGATAAGAAAGAATATCTAATTAGATTCGAAAATGGTGGAGAAGTTAAAAATCCATTAAAAGAGATTGGTACTACTAATAGAACAGGTACTACTGTTAGATTTATGCCAGATGATAAGATTTTCTCATCAACACAATTTTCTTTTTCAACAATATGTGAAAGAATGCAAGAAAGTGCATTCCTATTAAAAGGAATTACTATAGAAGTAATAGATGAAGTAACAGGAAGAGATAATAAATATCATTATGAAAAAGGTATTCAAGAATTTGTAGAATATCTAAATGATGATAAGAATCCTCTTCATAATGTTATTGCATTCTCAGGAGTTAAAGAAAAAATAGAAGTAGATATTGCAATGCAATATACTGATACATATAACGAAAATATTATTTCGTTTGTTAATAATGTTAAAACTCCTGATGGAGGATCTCACGAAGTAGGATTTAAGACTGCTTTAACAAGAGTATTCAATGCTTATGCTATGAATAATGGATATGTTAAAGGAAAAGAAAAACCTCTTGAAGGATCTGATGTAAGAGAAGGTTTAACAGCTATTATATCTTTAAAGATACCAGAGGCACTATTACAGTTTGAAGGACAGACTAAAGGTAAACTTGGTACTCCACAAGCTAGAACTGTAGTAGAAAGTATAGTAGGAGAAAATCTTACTTATTATCTTGAAGAAAATAAAAAGGTTGCTGAAGATATTTTAGAGAAATCTATTAAGAGTAAAGCTGCAAGAGAAGCAGCTAGAAAAGCAAGAGATGAAGCAAGAAAAGGTAAGACTAACAGTAAAAAAGAAAGAGCTTTATCAGGAAAACTTACTCCAGCTCAGACAAAGAATAAGAATAAAAATGAATTATTCTTAGTCGAGGGAGATTCAGCAGGTGGTAGTGCTAAACAAGGAAGAGATAGAAAGTTTCAAGCTATACTTCCACTAAGAGGTAAAGTAATAAATACTGAAAGAGCTAGTTTAGACGATATATTTAAAAATGAAGAAATAAATACGATGATATATACTATAGGAGCAGGATACGGACCTAACTTCGAGATAGAAGACTGCGAATATGATAAAGTAATTATCATGAGCGATGCCGACGAAGATGGGGGACATATCCAGTGTTTGCTATTAACATTCTTCTATAGATATATGAAACCTTTAATAGAGGCAGGAAAGCTTTATATAGCACTTCCACCACTATTTAAGATTCAGTATGGTAAAACAGTTGAATACGCATACAACATGGAAGAGATGAAACAAATGACAGCTGGTAAGAAATGCGATGTTCAAAGATATAAAGGATTAGGTGAAATGAACGCAGATCAGCTTGCTGATACGACAATGAATCCTGATACTAGAAAGTTAATAAGAGTTAAAATAGATGATGCTGCACTTGCAGATAAGAGAGTATCTGTTCTTATGGGAGATAATGTTGAGCCTAGAAAAGAATGGATAGAAGAGAATGTAGAATTCTCATTAGAGGACGAATACAGAATAGACTAATAAAGATTATTACAAGAGAGGTGAATAGTTTTGGAAAAAGTAGATGAAACCAAAGAAGCATTAGATAGAATATACGAATATTCTCTTGAAGAAATAATGGGTTTAAGATTTGGTAGCTATTCCAAATATATTATTCAAGATAGAGCAATACCAGACGTTAGAGATGGACTAAAACCTGTTCAAAGAAGAATAATCTTCTCAATGCACAAAGAGCATAATACATACGATAAACCATATCGAAAAAGTGCTAAAACTGTCGGAGATGTTATAGGTAATTACCATCCACACGGAGATACTTCAATATATGAAGCAATGGTAAGAATGAGCCAGGACTGGAAACTAAGACAACCATACATTGATATGCATGGTAACAATGGATCTATAGATGGAGATTCACCAGCTGCTTACCGTTATACTGAAGCAAGATTATCTAAGATAAGTAACGAATTAATAGGTGATATCGATAAGAATACTGTAGAGTTTGCTCCTAACTTCGATGATACTGTTATGGAACCTACTGTACTTCCAGCAAGATATCCAAACCTACTTGTAAATGGATCTAATGGTATATCTAGTGGATATGCAACTAATATTCCTCCACATAACTTAGGAGAAGTAATAGATGCAACTATTAAGAGAATAGATTCTCCTAATTGTACACTTGAATCATTAATGTCTATTGTTAAAGGTCCAGACTTTCCAACTGGAGGTATAGTTGAAGGACTAGATGGAATAATTAAAGCTTATGAAACTGGTCGTGGAAGAATTATTATTAAAGCTAGAACTAGATTTGAAGAATCTAAAGGGAAAGTACAATTAATAATAGATGAAATTCCATACGAAGTTAATAAAGCATTATTAGTTAGAAAAATAGATGAGATAAGACTAGATAAGAAAATAGATGGAATAGTTGAAGTAAGAGATGAATCAGATAGAGAAGGATTAAGAGTAGCAATCGATCTTAAGAAAGATGCTAACAAAGAGATGATTCTTAACTATTTACTTAAGAATACTGAATTACAAGTATCTTATAACTTCAACGTAGTAGCAATAGTTAATAGAGCACCTAAACTACTTGGATTAAGAGAAATACTAGATGCTTATATTGCACATCAAAAAGAAGTAATAACAAGAAGAACTAGATTTGATTTAGAACATGCTAAAGCAAGACTTCATATAGTAGAAGGTCTAATTAGATGTCTATCAATATTAGATGAAGTAATAAGAGTAATTAGAGGAAGTAAAAATAGACAAGACTCTAAAGAAAATTTGATGAAAGAGTTCGAATTTACAGAGCCTCAAGCAGAAGCTATTATTACATTACAATTATATAAGTTATCTAATACTGACGTAACTTTACTTGAAGAAGAAATGGCTAAATTAAAAGAATTAGTTATAGCACTTCAAAAGATACTTGATGATGAAAATGAACTTAAGAGAGTTATGAAGGAAGACTTAAGAGCTATTAAGAAAGAATATGCTCTTCCAAGAAAGACTGATATAAAAGAAGAAATAACTGAAATTAAGATAGATAGTAAAGACATGATTGCTAAGGAAGACGTAGTAGTCATGGTTACTAAAGATGGTTATGTAAAACGTAGTAGTAAGAGAAGTTTCGAAGCTACTCCTGATGAGATAGTATTAAAAGATGGAGATTACGCTATTGGAATGTTTGAACTTTCTACACTTAACCATATCTTATTATTTACTAACTTAGGTAACTATCTATGCATACCTGTATATAACTTACCAGTACTTGCATGGAAAGATTTAGGTAAACACGTAAGTAATATAATTAAACTAGAAGAAAACGAAGAGATAGTAAGTGCTATTCCGGTAGTAGACTTCGACTCTAAGATAGATATAGTAACAGCTACTAAGAATGGAATGATTAAGAAGACACCACTAAAAGAGTTTGAAGCACTTAGAACTACTAAGACTATATGCTGTATGAAACTTAAAGATGGTGATACAGTAGTTAGATCATTTGCTCCTAGTGGTAATAATGTATTCATAGCAACTAAACAAGGTTATGGATTATGGTTCGATATAGAAGAGATTCCTGAAGTTGGATTAAAGACTAGTGGAGTTAAATCAATTAACCTTAAAGATGATGAAGTTGTATCAGTAGATGCATTTGATGATACAGTTGAATATATCTCAGTAGTAACTGAAAAAGGTACTGGAAAGAGAATTAAACTTACAGAGTTTGATAAGTCTAGCAGAGCTAAACGTGGACTTATGATTCTAAGAGAAGTTAAATCAAATCCATATAAAGTACTTAGAACATTTGCAGTTAATACTAAGAATAATATTGGATTAAAGGGAAGCTCTATTAACTATATTAAGCTTACTGATCTTCCAATAGCAGATAGATATTCTACTGGTAGTCAAATATCTAAAGAGAAATTAAATGATGCATTTATTACTGCAGACTTCGAAAGTAAAAAAGAACTAGTAGAAAATGTAACTGTAGAAGACTTTACTGAAGAGATACTTAAAGAAGTACCTAAAGTAGAAGTAAAGAAAGAAGAAGCACCACAGCAACTAAGAGAAAAAACTAAAGATGAAATAAACTTAAAAGAAATCGATGATAAATTGTTAACTATTGAAGACTTTTTAAATTCTGACTAATGTCAGAATTTTTTTCTTTTTACTTTAAATAAAATATTAATTATTATATAATCATAATAGGGTGATAGTGTGATGGATATTAATGAAGTAAATGAGATGATAGACTCTTTAGTTAAAAGAGCTAAAGTAGCAAGTAAAAAATTTAATGAATTAAATCAAGAACAAGTAGATTACATAGTAAAACAGATGGCTATGGCTGCTCTTGAAAATCATATGAAACTAGCTAAGCTTGCTGTAGAAGAGACTAAAAGAGGAATATATGAAGATAAGATAACAAAGAATATGTTTGCATCTGAATATATATATCACAGTATTAAATACGATAAAACAGTAGGTGTAATAGATGAAGTAGATGACGATTATGCCCTTGTTGCAGAGCCAATAGGTGTAATAGCAGGTGTAACACCAGTTACTAATCCAACTTCTACTGTTATGTTTAAAAGTTTAATTAGTGCTAAAACTAGAAATGTAATTATATTTGGATTTCATCCATCTAGTCAGATGTGCAGTAGAGAAACAGCTAAGATTTTATATGAAGCAGGAGTAAAAGCTGGAGCGCCAGAAGACTTTATTCTATGGATAGAAAAACCTAGCATCGAAGCAACTAGAGCACTTATGAATCATCCTGGAGTAGATTTAATTCTTGCAACAGGAGGAACTGGAATGGTTAAACAAGCATACTCTTGTGGAAAACCAGCTTTAGGAGTAGGACCAGGTAACGTTCCATGTTATATAGATAAAACTGCTAATCTAGAACAATCAGTAACAGATTTAGTTATGTCTAAATCATTTGATTATGGAATGATTTGTGCATCAGAGCAAGCAGTTATAATAGATGAAGAAATAAAGCCAAGATTCGAAGAATTAATGAAGAAGTATGGAGCATATTTCTTAAATGATTTTGAGAAGACTATGCTTACTAAATACATGTTTAAAGAAGACAATGACTTAAATAATGAAGTTGTAGGAAAAAGTCCATTTAAGATTGCTCTTAATTCTGGATTTACTGTACCAGAAAATACTAAAGTATTAGTTGTTAAAGAAGATGGAGTAGGACCTCTTCATCCATATTCAAAAGAGAAATTATCTCCAGTACTTGCATACTATACAGTTAAAGATAGTGATGAAGGAATTAAACTAGCTGAAGAGTTAATAGCTTTTGGAGGACTTGGTCATACAGCGGTTATCCACTCTCAAGATGAAGAGACAATAGCAAGATTCCAGGAAGACTTGAATGCTGGAAGAATTATAGTTAATTCACCATCTACTCATGGAGCAATAGGTGATATATATAACTCTAATATGCCAAGTTTAACTCTCGGATGTGGTACATTTGGAGGAAACTCAACTACTGCAAACGTATCAAGTAACAACTTAATAAATGTTAAGAGAGTTGCTAAAAGAACAGTAAATATGCAGTGGTTTAAAATACCAGAGAAGATATATTTTGAATATGGTTCTTTAAAATATCTTAAAGATATGAGAAATGTCGAAAGAGTATTTATTGTTACAGATGAAGCAATGGTTAAACTAGGATATGTTGATAAGATAATGTATCAATTAAGAAGAAGACATAATATAGTACAGACAGATATATTCTATGAAGTAGAAACAGATCCATCATTTGATACTATTATGAAAGGTGTAGATAGAATGAAAGAGTTTGCACCAGATACAATAATAGCTCTTGGTGGAGGAAGCCCTATAGATGCTGCTAAAGGAATGTGGTTATTTTATGAAAACCCTGAAGCAGATATAAATGGATTAAAACTTAAATTCATGGATATAAGAAAGAGAACTTACAAGTTCCCTGAAATAGGTAAGAAGACTAAATTAGTAGCAATTCCAACTACTAGTGGAACAGGTAGTGAAGTAACAAGTTTTGCAGTTATTACTGATAAAAAGAATAATATTAAATATCCACTAGCAGATTATGAATTAACTCCTAATGTTGCAATAATAGATCCAGAGTTAGTACTCTCACTTCCAAAAGTTCAAACAGCAGATACAGGAATGGATGTACTAACACATGCAATAGAAGCATACGTATCTAATATGGCAAGTGATTATACTGATGCACTATCAGAGAAAGCAGTAGAGTTAGTAAATGACTATTTACTAGAAGCTTATAATCATCCAGATAATAGAGTAGCAAGAGAAAAAATGCACAATGCATCAACAATTGCAGGTATGGCATTTACAAATGCATTCTTAGGAATAAATCATTCGCTTGCCCACAAGATAGGAGCAGAATTCCATATATCACATGGTAGAACTAATGCAATACTTCTTCCATATGTAATTAAATATAATGCTACTATGCCAACTAAGTTTGTATCATTTCCTAAATATGATCACTATATAGCAGATGAGAAATTTGCTCTTATAGCTAAGAGAATGAGAATAGAAGGAAATACTAAAGAAGAATTAATAAAGGGATTAATAAATAAAGTAATTGAACTTAATAAATCTATGAATATTCCACTTAGTTTTAAAGAATATGGATTAGATGAACAAGAATTCTTATCTAAGCTAGATTTCTTAGCAGATAAGGCTTTTGAAGATCAATGTACTAATGCAAATCCACGTCTTCCATTAATAAATGAATTAAAAGATATTATGAAAGACGCATTTTATGGTAGAATATAACTTAGAGGTGATTTAATGCCAGCAAAAAAGAAAACAGCAAAGAATGAAAAGGATGTAGAAATAGTAAAAACAAGAATGTTGGACTCTTCAATGCTAGAGATAGAGAAACAAGGTAAAGTAAGAGGAATCTTATTAGTAATAGTTTCTTTACTTCTTGTATGTTCATTACTTCTTAATGCATTACAATATATAAAATGTAGAAAAAAAGATTGTAAAGAAGAACCAGAGCCAGTAGAGAAAATAATTATATCTAAAACTATTAATATCGAAGGATATGAATTTTCATTCGATGATAAATGGAATCTTAATATAGATAAAGATAAATTATCTCTATCTAATAAAGATCAAACAGCAAATTTCCATTTTGAATTAAATGATTATAATTATGAAACTCTAATTAAAGAAGAGAATATAAAGAAATATATCGAAGATATACAAGTAAGTGATAACGTTACTATTAATACTTATAAAGAAGAAATAAGAAAAAATAGTAAATATTATTATCTAGAAGGTACTAATAAAGAGAATTATCCATATGTAAATATATTGGTAGGTAAAGAAGAAAAAACATTCAGTATAAAAGGTGTATTTGAAAATGCTAAGGCATTAGAACAAAATAAATCCACTATAGTAGATATAATTCTAAATGCAAAGAAGAAATAAAGATACTTTTTAAAGTATCTTTTTTTTGTTTTTAATGATAAACTATTAATAGAATAGGGAGGGCCTATGAGAGACGAATTTAAGATATATAGATTAGATAACTTTGGTAGAGGAATCAGTTATTACAATGGTAAAGTTATCTTTATAGAAAATGCTTTAGATGGAGAAAATATAGAAGCAGAAGTAAAAGAAGTAAAAAAGAATATATATGAAGCAGATACTATAAGAGTAATAGATAAAAGCCCTGAAAGAATGGAACCAAGATGTCCATTCTATAAAAATTGTGGTGGATGTAATATCATGCATATGAACTATCCAAAACAGTTGAGATTTAAAGAGGAAAAGGTTAGATATTTATTAAAGAAATTTGCTGATATAGATGAAGATAAGATTAAACAAATAATAGCTACTACTCAGTTTGGTTATAGAAATAAGGTAACTTTAAAAGTAAGAGAAAAAGTAGGATTCTATAAAAAGAAAAGTTATGAAGTAGTACCTATATCATCATGCCAAGTAGCACTTCCTAAAATAAATGAAATAATAAATGATATTATTAATTTAGATTATAAGAATGTCGATGAAATAATAATCAAGTCTACTTTAGCTGGAGAGACAATGATTATTCTTAAGGTTTTAGGAGATGTTGATGAAGAATACTTCTTAACTAAGATGGAGCATTTAACTGATAATATAGTAATTATTCAAGATGGAATAAGTAGAACTATATTTGGAAAAGGATATATTACTGAAAGATTAGGAGATTATTTCTTTAAGATTTCATCTTTATCATTCTTCCAAGTTAATACTGATGGAGCTAAGAAGTTATATGATAAAGTTAAAGAATATGGTTCACTACAAACTAATGAAAGAGTTTTAGATTTATACTGTGGAACTGGTACTATTGGAATCTACTTATCAGATAGTGCTAAAGATGTTAATGGATTAGAAATTAATAATGAAGCAGTACAAGATGCTCAAGATAATATAGCAATCAATAAAGTAGTAAATGTTAAGATAGAGCAAAAAGACGTAAGTAAAGTAATTGATAAGTATGAAAATATAGAACTTGTAGTAGTAGACCCTCCTAGAAGTGGTCTATCTAAGAAAGCATTAAGTAATATATTAGAAGTAAATCCTAATAGAATTGTCTATGTATCATGTGATCCAGCAACTTTATCTAGAGATTTAAATATACTTAAAGAAAACTATGAGGTAAAAGAAGTAACACCAGTTGATATGTTTCCTAATACATACCATGTGGAATGTGTTTGCTTACTCATGAAGAAATAGCCTTATTTTATAAGGATTTCGATAATTTAAAAAGTAATAAAAATGTACTAATTTTTGATAAAATAGTACATTTTTTTATTGTATATAAAAGTAGGTAGTTCGTGTTTGATATGTTCCCACATACCACCATGGTATTCTATGTGTCTTGTTAAAATGTAATAAAAATAGTCCTCGATATGATATAATCTACTTAGGTATATCATATAGGAGGAGTTATATGGTAATTAAAATAATTTTAGCTATATTATCAATTGCTCTTATTGGATTCTTAATATATGAGATAAAAAATAAAAAAAGAGAACAAATAATAGTAATATTAGTTGCATGTTTAGCAATAATTTTTCCTATGTTTATCGATAGTCTAAGATATAAGTATCCTACTTTTGCAATAGATAATCCAGATGATACCATAGAAAAATATTTAATATTTATTTTAATTCCAACAGTTATATATTACATTTTATATTTTATAAAAATTAAACTTCCAAAAACAATAAAGTTGATTATTACTATTATTGAATTGTTGTTTCTTGGCGTTATATGTTTATTAGCAACATTATATTGTATTGTATTTATATTTTTTGGCGGTTTAATGGAGTCTGAGACAGTTGATGTAAACAATTATAAAAAATTTGATATAAATATTAAAACAGAGTTTTTGCCAAATAAAATAGATGATAATGATTCTAACATATATTACTATAATTACCAAACATCTATAGATGAACGATTTGAAGTATATGTAAAGACAAAAGTTGATACTTCTTCATTTAATGAAATATATGATAATTTAAAATCTAATTCGACCATTTTACTTGAAGAGAAAAAAGAATACTATATGTATGAAGAAGGATATTTATATGATAGTAAGAATATTATAATAGTTGTGTTCAATCAAAAGACTTTGGAAATAGAGTATTATATTTTATATTCACAATATGATGATAAGATTATTCCTCACAATATGGATGAGTCAATTTATGATAAATTAAAAGTTGCCGTAATTAACTATTACAAAGACAAAAATGAATAATTAGGTGTTGTATGAAAAAGAAAATAATGAAATATTCAATTATAGTATTAGTATTATTATTAATAGGTATATATTTATATTTAGAAAATAATATATTAGAAGTATCAAAATATGAGATAAGTAGTAGCAAAATAAGTATCCAGTTTGATGGATATAAAATTGCACAAATATCTGATTTGCATAATACTGGATCAAATAAACTAAAAAATAGTATTATTGAATCTCTAAAAAATGAAAAGCCTAATATTATAGTAATAACAGGAGATATAGTAGATAGTTATAAAACAAATATAGAATCGGCTATAGATTTTATCAAAGATATTAATGAAATTGCTCCAATATATTATGTTACAGGTAATCACGAGAGTAGAATCGATGACTATGATGTATTAGTGAAAAAGTTGGAAGAAAATAAAGTGATTATATTAGATGACAGGGTAGAACAAATTACTATAGATGATAGTTTAATCAATCTAATCGGAATTAATGATCCAATGTGTGAACACCAATCATACTTAGAAGATAAAGAAATTGTAGATGGTGTTATAAAAAAAATAGAATACAACAAAGATGTTTTTTCGATTCTTTTGTCACATAGACCTGAATTGTTTGAAATTTATCATAAATATAATTTTGATTTAGTATTTTCAGGACATGCTCATGGTGGACAAATAAGAATACCATTTATTGGTGGATTGGTTGCTCCTAATCAGTGGTTGTTTCCAAAATATGATGGTGGACTATATGAGGAAGACAATACAAAAATGATTGTTAGCAGGGGAATTGGTAACAGTATTCTACCATTTAGAATTAACAATAACCCTGAATTAATATATGTAACATTGAAACATAAATAATATAAGCATTTTGACTATGCAAATAACCTAAGTACAAGGTTAGCAGATTGTGTGTGTTGACTATGCAAAGACCCACGAACATGTAAAAAATGACTACGCAAAAACCCACGGTCTAGCCATGTGGAATGTGTTTGCTTACTCATGAAGAAAAAGAGCTGATTATTCAGTTCTTTTTTGTTTTAAATAGATTTTTTATAAAAAAGTGTTATTTATTGTACTTATTTACTTTCTTTTTTTATATTATTTTTGTACACTATTATAGTAGGATGATAGGGAGGATTTTATCATGGAAGAATATATGAAGATGCAAGAGATTTTAAAGAAGTATACTAAAGGTGATAAGAATAATATGATACAAATTCTAAATGAAGTACAAGAAGAATTTGGGTATATATCAGAACAGGCTATGTTAGATATTTCTAAACATATAGATGTATCTTTATCAGAAATATATAGTGTTGTTACATTTTATTCAAGATTTACACTAAAGCAAGCTGGTAAATATCATATTACTATTTGTTTAGGAACTGCTTGTTTTGTTAAAGGTTCTGAAAAATTATTAGATAGAGCCAAAGAAAGACTTAATATTGAAGTTGGAGATACTACTCCAGATGGTAAGTTTTCTTTAGATGAAGTAAGATGTATCGGTGCTTGTGGTTTAGCACCAGTATTCACAGTTAATGGTGAAGTATATGGTAAAGCTACAGTTAAGATGTTAGATGAAGTAATAGATAATCTTATGAAAGAAGAATAGGTGAATTATGAAGACGTTAGAAGAAATAAAAAGAATTAGAGAAGAAAAAAGACAAGAATTAGATTTGAGAGTTAATAGGGGAGCAACAGGAATAGAAAAACATATCTTAGTTTGTCATGGATCAGGATGTACTTCATCAAAATCACCAAAAATATTCGAAGAATTTAAAAGAATAATAGAAGAAGAAAATATTCCTAATGTAAGAGTAGTAATGACTGGATGCTTTGGACTTTGTTCTAAAGGACCAATCGTTGTTATAAGACCGGAAGATACTTTCTATTCAGGAGTTAAAGTAGATGACTGTAGAGAAATAATTGAAAAAGATATTGTTAATCATCAAATCGTTGAAAGATTATTATGTAAGGACATTGATAATACTTTAGTTGAGAAATTGGATGATTTTAGTTTCTATAAAAAACAAAAGAGAGTTGCTTTAAAAAATTGTGGAATTATTAATCCTGAAGAAATAGATGAATATATTGCTTTTGATGGGTATAAAGCATTAGAAAAATGTTTACTTGAAATGACACCTGATAGTGTTATCGAAGAGATTTCTAAAAGTGGTCTTAGAGGTAGAGGTGGAGCTGGATTCCCAACAGGGAAAAAATGGTCTTTTTGTAAAGAAGCAGAAGGTAGCGAGAAATACGTTGTATGTAATGCTGATGAAGGAGATCCAGGAGCTTTCATGGATAGAAGTATTATTGAAGGAGATCCTCATTCAGTACTTGAATCAATGATTATAGCAGGATATGCGATAGGGGCTAGCAAAGGTTATATTTATATTCGTGCTGAGTATCCAATTGCGGCTAAAAGATTTCAAGAAGCTATTGATGATGCTAAAGATTATGGTATATTAGGTAATAATATTTGGGGAACTAATTTCTCTTTTGATTGCGAAGTAAGATTTGGTGCTGGGGCATTTGTTTGCGGAGAAGAAACAGCTTTACTTGAATCAATTGAAGGAAGACGTGGACAACCAAGACAAAAACCACCATTTCCTGCTAATGCTGGATTATTTCAAAAACCAACACTTATTAATAATGTTGAAACATATGCAAATGTTACAAGAATTATTCTAAATGGTGCAGACTGGTACAGTTCAATTGGTACAGAGACTAGTAAAGGAACTAAAGTATTTGCTTTAGGAGGAAATGTTAATAATATTGGTCTAGTAGAAGTACCAATGGGAACAACTCTTAGAGAAATTATTTATGATATAGGTGGAGGAATTCCAAACAAGAGAGAATTTAAAGCTGCACAAACTGGAGGACCATCTGGAGGGTGTATTCCTAAAGAACATTTAGATACTCCAATTGATTATGAATCTTTAAAAGAGATTGGATCAATGATGGGGTCAGGTGGACTTATTGTTATGGATGATTCTAAATGTATGGTTAACTTAGCTAAATTCTATTTAGGATTTACAGTAGATGAATCTTGCGGAAAGTGTACACCATGTAGAGTAGGTACAAAACGTTTATTAGAATTATTAACTAATATAACTGATGGTAAAGGTGAAGATGGTGACATTGAAAAGTTAGTAGAACTTAGTGAAAGTATTGAAAAAGCTTCTGTTTGTGGACTTGGTCAAACAGCACCAAATCCTGTATTAAGTACAATTAAGTATTTTAGAGATGAATATGAAGCTCATATTAAGGATAAACATTGTCCTTGCGGAGAATGCAAGAAATTAATGGATGTACATATTGTTGCTGAACTATGTAAGGGCTGTGACTTATGTCGTAAGAACTGTCCAGCTGGTGCTATATCAGGAGAGCCTGGTAAGGTTCATGTAGTAGATCCTAGTAAATGTATCAAGTGTGGAACATGTATTGCAAAATGTCCATTCCATGCGATTAAAGGGTAGGTGATAGAAGTGGTTAAATTAACAATAAATGGAAAAACTGTAGAAGTAGAAGAAGGAACAACAATTCTTGAAGCTGCTAGAAAAGTAAATATTGATATACCTACACTATGTTTCTTAAAAGATATTAATGAAGCTGGCGACTGTCGTATGTGTGTAGTTGAAGTTGAAGGTATGAGAGGACTTGTTCCATCATGTATTCAAAAAGTAAGTGAAGGTATGGTCGTAAATACAGCAACGGATGAAGTAATCGAAGCAAGAAAGACAGTTTTAGATTTAATATTATCAAATCATGAAAGAGAGTGCCTTACTTGTGTAAGAAATGGGAACTGTGAATTACAAAATTTAGCACAAGAATTTTGTTTAGATGATATTCGTTATAAAGGTGAAAGAATTAGTGGTCCAATTGATGATAAATCACCTTCAATAGTTAGAAATCCTAATAAATGTATATTATGTAGAAGATGTGTTTCTACTTGTAAAAAATTACAAGGAATTTGCGCAATAGACGTTATGGAAAGAGGATTTGCTTCAAAGATTGGAACATATAAAGATTTAAGTTTAAATGATGTTAATTGTACTTTTTGTGGACAATGTATTGAATCTTGTCCAGTAGGTGCTTTAACAGAAAAAGATAGTGTTACAGAAGTTTGGAAGGCTCTTAGAAATCAAGATAAATATGTAATAGTTCAAACAGCTCCAGCAGTAAGAGCTGGTTTAGGTGAAGAATTTGGAATGCCTATAGGAACAAATTCTTGTGGTAAAATGGTTACTGCTTTAAGAGACTTAGGATTTGACAAAGTATTTGATACTAATACTGGTGCTGATTTTACAATTATGGAAGAAGGAACAGAATTTTTACATAGACTTCAAAATAATGAGACTCTTCCAATGATTACAAGTTGTTGTCCAGCATGGATTAGATATATTGAATTAAATTATCCAGATTTAATTCCTCATGTATCAACTTGTAAATCTCCTCATCAAATGTATGGAGCATTGCTAAAATCTTATTATGCAGAAAAAGAAGGAATTGATCCTAGTAAAATATATGTTGTTTCAGTAATGCCTTGTATTGCTAAAAAGTTTGAAAGAACAAGAGATGATCAAAATGGAGCAGGATACGAGGACGTTGATGCTGTTATTACAACAAGAGAACTTGCAAGAATGATTAAACAAGCTCACATTAATTTCGTTAATCTTGAAGATAGTTTATTTGATGATCCAATGGGAGAAGCAACAGGAGCAGCAGCAATCTTTGGAGTAACTGGTGGAGTTATGGAAGCTGCTTTAAGAACTGTTCAAGAAAAAGTAACTGGTAATGCATTTGAAAAGTTAGAATATGAATCAGTAAGAGGAGAGAAAGGTATTAAAAGAGCTACTTTACAAATGGGTGAGAAGGAAGTTAAAGTAGTTGTAGCATCTGGACTTAAAAATGCTCAAACAATTATGGAAGAAATTGCTAGTGGACAAGCAGATTACGATTTTGTTGAAATAATGGCATGTCCAGGAGGATGTATAATGGGAGGAGGACAACCAATTAGATCATCTAAAGATAGAGCTACTATTGATATTAGAGCTAAAAGATCAGAAGTTCTTTATAATATAGATGAAAAATCTGTTATTAGAAAATCTCATGAAAATCCAGTACTTAAGAAAGTATATGAAGAATATCTAGGAGAACCTGGAGGAGAAAAAGCACATCATTTGTTACATACTTCTTATGTAAGAAGAGAAAAATATAATCTAAATGATAATTAAAAGTATTTAGTAATCTAAATTCGGAGGTGACTTATTGTCATCTCTTTTTGTTTAAATGGATGTTTGTAAAATGAATGAAATAATGGAAACAAAAGAAATTGAAAAGATATTAAAAATTGATTAAAATATAATGATATAATTATTGTGTAATGTATAAATAGCTTAAAATTATAATGCTTATAACTCATCATTGTGAAAGTATTACGATTCTTGAAAGGATATAATTATGAAAAATATAAGAATAGTATCGATGGATTTTGATGGAACTTTATTAACTAGTAATAAAAAAATATCGGATAGAACAAGAAAATGTTTAATTGAGTTTAAGAACAAATCTTACTTTATAATTGGTGTTACAGCTAGAAATCTATTATCTGTAAAGAATATTTTAGATGTAAGTTTGTTTGATTACATTATATTAAATAATGGATCAGATATATATTATGTAGGAAATGATAAAGTTGAAAATGTAAGTAATGTCACAAAAGAAACTGCTAAAAAAATATATAATTCATTTTCTGATAAATGTAATCAAATTGATTTTTGTACACCATTTAAATACTTAATTAAGTCAAAAGAAAAACGTGATGATAGGCCTTTTATTAAATATATAAATGGACTTGAAGAAGTTAATGATTCAATTTCAAGAATGAATGTTTTCTTCGAAGATGATAAAAAACTCAATAGTAGCAGAAAATGGATTGAAAAAACCTTTGATGATATAAATGTTGTAAAAATGCTTGATACTGATAGATTAAATAGTCGTATGTGGTTAACAATAAATCCTAAAAATACTAATAAACTCAGTACATTAGAAAAAATATGTAAAGATTTAGGATGTTCAATTGATGATGTTGTTTTCTTTGGTGATGGTGAAAATGATTTAGTATTAATTGAAAATGTTGGTACTGGTGTAGCAATGGAGAATGCTATTGATATTGTAAAAGAGAAAGCTAAATTTGTTACATTATCTAATGATAATGACGGAATAGCAGAATTTTTAGAAAATAATTTATAATAATATGCGTATGTATTGTGAAAATATTGTTCTTTTATTACCATCAGAAAATTTAGAGGAATCATTACAAATATTAAGTAGTCGTTCGACTGGGGATTATAGTCCAAACAGAAGATTTATTACAAGCCCATGTAATGAAGAATTAGCAACAATAGTTATATATGAAAATGGTAGAACTCCAAAACAAGTAGCTCAAGATATAATGAATAGTATACAGATGAAAAGAAATGAGTCTATAAAAAAATAGTTTATTTTATTATAAGGAGATAAAAAATGAAAATATTAATAATATGTAGTAAAAAGTTTTATTCAAAAATAGAAGAAGTTAAGAATTATTTAGAAAAGAATAATATTGAAGTATTCTTACCAAATTGTTATGATGATCCAACTGCTGAACAAAAAGCATGGGATTTAGGAGCAGAAGAACATCAAAAATTTAAAGCAGCAATGTACAAACAAAGTGAAGATACAATTTCAAATATGGATGCAGTTTTAGTATTAAATCTAGATAAAGAAAAAAATGGGGAAATACTAAAAAACTATATCGGAGGAGCTACATTCTTAGAAATGTATGATGCATTTAGATTAGGTAAAAAAATATATTTATATAATGATATTCCTAATGGTATGTTATATGATGAAATAGAAGGATTTAATCCAATTATTATTGATGGTAATCTAGAACTAATTAAATAATATGACTTAGCACTAATACGCAAACAACTTAGGAGGTTTTGTGTATAGGAATATGTTTTTTAATATGAAACATGGTTAGATGACCTATTCCTGAATAGGTGACCACCCACGTTGAATGTGTGTGTTTGCTATGTCGAAAAAGTTAATTGAAACCCTTATTTTATAAGGGCTTTATCATTTTTGATAAAATGCTAAAAACCCTATATTTTTGCAAAAACACATGTCTATTGGTTAAATTTTAACATAGGGTAGTCCGCGGTAGACATGTTCCCATATACCACCTCGGCGGTTTGTTGGTATATGAAAAAAAGACTGATTTACAAAGAAAAGTGAATCAGTTTTTTTTATAAAAAAAGGAAAGGAATGATAAGAGTGACAAGAGAATTTGAAATAGATAC
>Ga0247608_10000370_pt1 | contig 76537 bp, 76 predicted proteins | sample 176DNAGHGlowgp2_FD_193490 | JGI IMG/M metagenome (GOLD analysis project Ga0247608, IMG submission 193490) | Sheep rumen microbial communities from Palmerston North, Manawatu-Wanganui, New Zealand - 1766 DNA GHGlow gp2 | ecosystem: Host-associated > Mammals > Digestive system > Stomach > Rumen ... | reverse complement strand
AAAACACCACTCAGAGAACTATTCGATAAGACTTATTCCAATGATGTCAAAGAGCAATCTGGTCCCCTTATTCCGGGGTTGTTTGATTAATATTTAACTCGTCCCAATTTTAACGGGACACTAATGAAAAGAAATAGTAATTAATCGAATGCCAATAGACTATGTAACACCATTTGTGGATTGTACTATGGCAAGCCTAAGTTTGAGAGATAAGAGGGAAGATGTAAGATGTAAGATGTCTGATGGCACTTACGGTTAAGGGTTCATGGTTAGATATGGCTGATGGCTGATGTAAGATGTCTGATGGCTGGGGAATAAATCAAGGAGATAGGGTTAATGACCTGTTCAGATAGGGTTAACGAGTTGTTCGGATAATCCTTTAGGGGGGTAAGGGATTATCTGAATGAGTCGTGGAGATAAGGGGAATGACTCATGGAGCCTATCTGAATGAAGCAAAGGTGACATGCTTTTGGACGAGATTATTTTGGTATTTCCCAGTTTTTTTTGTATCTTGCGCCCAGAATTCTAATCTTAAACAAAAAATATCATGAAAAGGAAAACTGTTTTGACCCTTATAACATGGATGATTGTAACGGTTGGAGCCTATGCCTCTGATGCCGCCTTCTCGACCACGAAAGTGGAGCAGGGAAAGGTAACTACAGGTATGGGAAACAAGAATGTGCCTATCCTGCGTAGCACAATTATGGTAAACGGACAGACGGGTGCTATAGATTTTCAAGGAGTGACAGGAAAGATTAACGCTACTTACCTGAAGGACGTGAAATCCGTACGTGCCTACTTTGCTACCAATGAACAAGAACTTTTCGTAAATTCCGGCAAGGCAATGGCTTGGCGACAGAGCAATGCCATACCCTATGCCGAAGGGAAAATCGCTCAGGACGGCACATTCCGCATCGCAGGCAGCCGTAACCTTACTGAGGGTACACATTATCTGTGGATAGCCTTAGACATCAGCAAAAAAGCAAAGGAAGGCAATACGGTAGATGCTTCCATCACATCCTATACCATTGACGGCAAAGTGCAGGACGAACCAAACGGAAACCCTGATTATGCAGCCACCATCTTCCTGACAGAGAGCAGTGTGCTGATGCCTATGGATAAGGGAAGCCTTTACTACCGCATTCCGGCTATCTGCGCCAGCGCGGACGGCAAACGGCTCATAGCACTTACCGATGACCGAAAGAATCATAATGCCGACCTGCCCACACACTGCTATGTTGTGGCACAGTATTCCGAGGATAACGGTCGCACATGGAGCGACCCAGTCACCGTTGCGGGTACAGCCAAGACAGGAGGTGACTACGGGCACGGAGATGCGTCGCTGATTACCAACCGGCAGAACGGAGATATCATTGGCATCATGACCAGTTCGCCCAACGGAACGGGCTTCTTCTCTTCTACGCCCGATAAGCCGCAGGCCTGGAAGACTATTGTCAGCCATGATGGCGGTCTTACCTGGGAAGCCCCCATAGATCACACCAAGGAGCTCTATGCAGCCAGCAGTCCCCACCCCAACTGGATGGCGGGATTCTCGGGCTCGGGAGCTGGACTACAGAAACGCGACGGCACGCTGGTTTCACCTTTCGTGAACCGCGAGTCACCCGACGGGAGCAATAATAATGTCACGCAGAACTACTACAGCTTTATGTCCAAGGATGGCGGCCTTACCTGGTATGTAAGCGGAAAGAGCGGTACAACGGCTGCCGACGAGCCTAAGATCCTGGAGCGAAACAACGGAGATCTGGCTATCAGCGTGCGAGCCAGCGGTTATAATTATTATAATGTAACGTCTGATGATGGCATGACTTGGAAGAAGGCCCCACAGACACGCTTCACAACGGGCATCAACGGAAATGCCTGCGACGGCGAATATATGTACTGGTGTTCTAAACTCGATGGGAATCCCTGGAATATCGTCTTCCAGACAGGTCCTAACAATCCGCATCGCCAGAATGTATCCATCGCCCTTTCTACTGATGAGGGAGAGACCTTTGCAGCACCTAAGACCATTTGTCCCAGAGGTTCGGCATACAGCGCAGCTACCGTACTGCCAGACGGTACTGTAGGTGTGTATTACGAAGAGGAAGGTCTCTATGGCTGTTACACCATGCGCTTTGTACGTTTCAGCCTCAACTGGGCCAGCAACGGTCAGTTCTGCTTCACCAAGAAGCATCCCTTCCGTCCCGTTTCGGCCAACATAACATCCCCCGACGGCATGCGCAATGTTACCATGCTTGACCTAAGGGATAATACCATTTATGATACCGCTGGACGTAAATATCCTATTGCACCCAAGAATAGTATCTATATTCAGAACGGGAAGAAAAAGTTGGATTAGAGATTAGAGTTGATAGATGATATATTAAAAGGTTAAAAGGTTAAAGGATAAAAAACTTTAATCTTCCTACTCTAAACTAATTAAACTGACTTTAAACTATAAACTGTAAACTTTAATCTCTAAACTATCCATATAAAAATAGGACCCAGAATTTCTGAGTCCTATTTTTGTATAGTTACCTTCCCCTACAAGGGGAGCTGGAGGGGTCCATTACTCTTCTGTCTTCTCCTTAATAGTCTTACCCATGGTGAGGTAGGCTGTAGGAGCGGCTATGAAGATTGATGACAGGGTACCGAAGATAACACCCAGAATCATGGCGAAGGCGAAGCTGCGGATGCTGGCACCACCGAGGCAGAAGATTACAGCCAATACGATGAACGTAGAGACAGAGGTGTTAATGGTACGGTTCAATGTGCTGTTCAGTGAGGTGTTGAAGAGCTCCTGACGGTCACGCTTGGGATACAGGCCAATGTACTCACGGATACGGTCGAAGACTACCACCTTATCGTTGATAGAATAACCGATAGCAGTAAGCACGGCACCGATGAAGGTCTGGTCGATCTCGAGTGAGAAGGGCAGGATACCCCACCAGATAGCATACATACCCAGAATCAGCACGATGTCTATAATCAGGGCGGTGATAGCACCTACAGAGAAGGCAAGGTTGCGGAAACGTACGAAGATGTATGCAAAGATGGCTATGAAGGCCAGAATAACACTCCAGATAGCACCGTTGGTGATATCCTCTGCTACAGAAGGACCAACCTTCTGGCTGCTGATGATAGAACCGCCGGCACGCTCATCACGGTTGATGAAGTTATCCAATGTCAGGTCACCTGCCAAAAGGTTACCTGCCTTCAGGGTCTCGTAGAGTTTTTCTTCAATCTCGTTATCCACTTCGATACCATCTTCCTGAATGCGGTAGTTGGTAGAGATACGCAAGGTCTTGCCACCTGTACCCAGGGCTATAACGCTGGTGTTGCTCTCGGGGAAGGCCTCAGCCAACATCGGACGTACGGTCTCGGGCTGTACCTCGTTCTCGAACATTACAACAAAGTTACGGCCACCGGTAAAGTCGATACTCTTGCTGAATCCGCGACCGAGCATGAAGCCGATGCTGATTACGACCAGGATACCGAAGACGCAGAAGCTCTTCTTATATGCTGCCATGAACTTGAAGGCGGGGTTCTGGAATGAGATCTTGTCACCGATGGCTGTACGGAAGCTGAGGTGCTGCCATTTGTCACGGCTCATTACCTCGGCATAAACTACACGTGTCAGGAATACTGCGGTGAAGAAGCTGACGCAGATACCGATGAACAGTGTGGTGGCGAAACCGCGGATAGGTCCTGTACCGAAGTAGTAGAGGATTACAGCGGTGATGATAGATGTGAGGTTAGAGTCAAAGATGGCACTGAAGGCGTTGCTGTAACCGGCGGCAAGGGCTTCGCGTACCTTCTTGCCAGCCTTCATCTCTTCCTTGGTACGCTCGTAGATAAGCACGTTGGCATCCACGGCCATACCTAAGGTCAGTACCATACCGGCAATACCGCTCATGGTAAGGGCGGCCTGGAAACTGGTAAGGATACCTACGGTGAAGAAGAGGTTCAGAATCAGGGCGCAATTGGCTACCATACCGGGAATGAAGCCGTACATCATGATCATGTAAACCATCAGGATTACGAAGGCGATGATACAGCTGAGGATTCCCTGCTGGATGGACTCGGCACCCAGTGAGGGGCCTACGATTTCCTCGCTGACAATCTTGGCAGGAGCAGGCATCTTACCTGACTTCAGCACGTTGGCCAAGTCACGAGTATCCTCGGTGGTGAAACGACCGGTAATCTGTGAGTTACCACCGGTAATCTCGCTCTGTACGGTAGGAGCACTGTAAACGTTATCATCCAGAACGATGGCAACGCTACGCTTCAGGTTGGCCTTTGTCAGGGCAGCCCAACGACGAGCACCGTCGACGTTCATCTTCATGCTTACGCAAGGCTGACCATTCTGGTCGAACTCATCCTTAGCATCGGTGATAACATCACCCTCCAGGGGAGCACGACCATTACGCTCTGTTACCTTGATAGCATAGAGCTCATAAATATTGGAAGACTCGCCTTCGCCAACGCCCTTAACACCCCACTTCAGACGAACATCAGAGGGCAGAACCTCAGCAGCTTCGGGTGAAGCCAGCAATTCGTCAATAGCAGCCATGTCGCGCTTGTTGGCATAACCAACCACACAACCGTAGGCACCTTGAGTCAACTGCAAACGGCTCAGCAAAGGATGCTGCTTGCGAATCTTCTCTATGTCGGCTGCACTGGCAGCAGTCTCGACCTTCTCCTCTGCATTACCGCCTACAACAGCAGCAAGATCCTTCTTTGCAGCAGAATCAACAGCAGCAGTGTCAGGGGTAGCAGCAGCAACGGCAGCAGTAGAATCAGCGGGAGCCTCATCCTGCATGTTGCTCATTACAGCAGCTAACTTACTATCCAGTGTTGCCAGGAAGGGAACGATCTCCTGTGAGTTGTAGGTCTCCCAGAACTCCAAGTTAGCACTACCCTGCAAAAGTTTACGTACACGCTCGGGCTCCTTTACACCAGGCATTTCTACCATGATGCGACCCTCCTGACCCTCGAGGGCCTGGATATTGGGCTGAACCACGCCAAAACGGTCGATACGGGTACGCAATACGTTATAAGAGTTGTCGATAGCACTCTTTACCTCATCGCGGAGTACTTTCTCAACTTCTTTGTCAGTACTCTTGGTGGTAACCTTATCACGCAACTGCTGGGTTGCGAAAAGCTCGGCCAATGCCCTATTGGGCTCCAAAGCCTTGTAGTCTTTAATAAATAAGGTAATAAAATCACTCTGGCTGTTTGCAGCCTCGCTGGTCGCCTGTTCGACGGCCTTACGGAAGTTCTCGTCAGTCTCTTCCTTGTGGTCAGCCAATGCCTTTACCACATCAGGTACACTTACCTCAAGGATAACGTTCATACCACCCTTGAGGTCCAGACCAAGTCCGATTCCCATCTCACGGCACTCCTTCAATGTCCATACATTGCAGTACACCTTGTTGTTAAGCAGAGAATCCAGATAACGGTCAGCAGCTTCCTGACCCTCGGTCTGTGCCAACTTCTCTGCCTTGTTCTCGAAGTGATTGGTAACCACAGAGAAACTCAGGTAGAAGAGGCAAACCAGGGTAAGCAGGACTGCGAAAACCTTTACAAATCCTTTGTTTTGCATCGTTTAATTAATTATTATTGTTGTTTATATGTTTCGTTCAGTCACAAAATAGTGCGCAAAGATACACATTTTTCCTTTACAACGTAGTTTTTGTGCTAATTTTTATGCATTAATGGCATATTATTAGCGTTTTTTCTGCAGATAGGCAACTACGGGGAAGTGGTCTGAGGCTCCTATTCCGTCATCTACGTAACATTTTACACTCTGCCAGTCCTTGGAACAGAAAATGTGATCTATCCTCACATATATTCCGCTCTGCCTATAAGTAAAGCCTACTCCGCGGCCAGACTTACGGAAAGTGTCGTCAAGCCTTTTAGCTAACTTCTGGTAGGTATAGGAAATGGGCGTGTCGTTAAAGTCGCCACACATAATAATACTGTTACCTGCGTTTCTGTCAACCAGTGCACACAAGGTATCCGTCTGGGCACCACGGTAATAGGCTGCACCGCCCAGCTTCCGTTTCAACAGGCGGCCCCCATGTTCCACCTTTTCGCGTTCCGGCTCCAAGATCATACCCTTGTATTCTGTCTTGTCAGAATCAGACAGGGCATTACTCTCTAAATGATTGCTTACCAATAGCATGCTGTCACCTAAGCAGTTAATCCAACATGCCATACTGCTATTGGAGCGCGTAGGATAGTCAATGTGTAGGGTATCTCCCAGCACCTCGAATCGTGAAAGAATATATTTTCCTCTCCCAATTACCTTTTTATAATGCATCGAGTCAACAAACTGCAGGAACTCAGGCTTATTCATCAGGCTGCCGTTCATCTCCTGGAAGCAGACAATGTCGGGAAGCTTTTCTCTTAAGAAGCCTATCACCTCTTTTTGCTCTTCGTCGGTCTGCACCCCACCCAGATTATAGGTCACCACACAGATAGCGTTATCCGACGGAGTTTCTTTGGTATTAATAGGACAGAAATCCAATGCGTACCCATATACAACAGCCAATCCCAGGATTGGCACCCATACCAACGAGAAACGGAAAATAACCCAGAAAAAGATGAAGGCTATGTCTATGGCCATGAATATGGGAAAGAAAAGCCCCAGTAATGATAGCGTCGGATATTCACTGGGTGAAATGAAAGTACTGACAACTGTCAGCCACAACAGCATCACAGTACAGATGTTAGCCCCCAAGAACAGGCCTACCAGCAAACGCGTAAGGCCATGGCTTTTATTCTCTTTTCTTGGCATAACTTATTTTTGGCTCATATCAAACAAGCGACGTTTCTCCTCGTCGGTCAGATTGGCATACCCGCTTTTCTTCACCTTATCTAAAATACGGTCCAGCTCGGCGTCTTCTTCCTTCTTCTGCTGATGGTAGGTAAAGTCCTTCTTATATTTGCCACCCCAGGTTACCTTAATATCGGGAGTCTTCTTACCAAATTTCTTGTCAAACCACTGACGGAAGTTAAATCCCCCTCCCTGTCCGCGGTCATAGTAATCACGATCGTAATAGTTATTCTGACGACTGTCGCCTTTGCCGCCACCATTGCGCCAATACAGCAATAGCAACAGACCCACCAACATACCACCTAAGTGAGCGAAATGAGCTACTCCGTCACCTGGACGGCCAAAAGCCGACATCAACTCGATTACCGCATAGCCTACCACAAAATATTTAGCCTTTATGGGTACAGGAAGCGGAAAAATGAACATACGCTCGTTTGGGAATGTCATACCAAAGGACAGCAAGATACCATAGACCGCTCCCGAGGCACCAACAGTTGTCCAACGATTCAGAAAATCGTCCATAGGGAAACGGACTCCACTTACGTTCACCTGCTCGTAAGCGTTCAAGCCTTCTATCCAATAGTTAGCATATTGTACCAGCTCCTGCATCAGACCGGCACCCAAACCGCACGTCAGGTAGTAGAAAAGGAAACGTTTGCTACCCATAGTCTGCTCCATAATGCGGCCAAACATCCATACAGCGAACATATTAAAGAACAGGTGGGCAAAACTAGCATGCATGAACATGTAGGTAAAGAACTGGTAAAAGTAGAAATGGCTGGCCAAAAAGAAATGAAGTCCCAGCACGTCATCCAAGTCAATACCATATGCAGGAAGTGAAGCTGCCCATCTGGCTGCAAAGAACAGCACATTGATAATAAGCAGATTCTTGGTTATGGGAGGCATATTATTCATAATTCATTAAAAAATCTTGTTTATGGCGCAAAATTACTAAAATAAAACCAAAGAAAGCCTATTACAACCTATTCAAATGGGCTTTTTTCGTCTTTTCGTGTATTTTTTTACAAAAAAACTTGTGCTATATATCAAGATTCCCTATTTTTGTGATAGAAATTATGATTTTAACACATTTATAAACAACTAAAAACACTAAATTATGAACAAGACTGATTTGGTTGCAAAAATTGCCGAAGGCGCAGGTTTGAGTAAAGTTGATGCAAAGAAGGCTCTCGAGGCTACTTTGGATGCTATCACTACAGCAGTAAAGAAGGACGACAAAGTTGTTCTGATTGGTTTTGGTACATTCTCTGTTCAGAAGCGTGCTGCTCGTAAGGGTATCAACGTTCTTACCAAGAAGGCCATTAACATCCCCGCTAAGAAGGTTGTTAAGTTTAAGGCAGGTGCAGACCTAAAATTCTAATCCTCACATCTTGCAATGAATGTAGCGCACCGTCCAAGGTTTTGGCGGTGCGCTTTTTTAACCGGTTATCAAAGAGTACAGGGGGATAACATAACTACAAATAGATGAAAGACAAGGAGACAGGACGCATGACCATTTGGGGACTGCTGAAGGCAGTATTGCCCTATGTATTACCATATAAGTGGCTTATCACCATCACACTGACGCTTACCTTGGTCGGTTCGCTCATGGCACAGGTTAATGCGGTTGTTCTTGACCGTGCTGTCGACAGTATCAACAACCTCATTCAGATGCCCGGCGGCTTTTCGTGGGGTAGCGCAGCACGACTGCTGACAATTATCAGCATTATCCTGCTTGGAAAAGAGGTGATTGGGGCTATGGTTACTTTCTTCCAACGCTATTATGGTGAACGGATGCGTATCCTCGTCAGCCGCGACCTGTCGCTTCGGGTTGTCGGTCGCATGTTGTCGTTTCGTCTGGCTTTCTATACAACGGAAGGCAACGAGACGGGGAAACTGCAATCTCGCATCGATCGCGGCATCATGAGTCTGAGCAATACCGTTAATAACTTCTTCATAGAAATATTGCCACTTTTCACGAGTGCATTACTCGCACTGATTCTGATGTTTGCTGCCAATGTCTATGTGGGACTGGTAGCCCTTTGTATCATCCCTGTCTATTTCTGGGTGACTTATGTGCAGGCCAGCCGCATGAAAGGCGGTCGCAGAAATATTTTCTCCGGACACCAGGCTGTGAGCCAAGGTATTCTGAACATTATCGAGAGTATTACCGTCATTAAGTCGTTCAACCGCGAACAGATAGAAGCCGACAGACAAGCTGAACTGCAGACTAAGATGACGGGGTTGCAGTTGAACATGCGCAAACAAAGTTATATGTTCAACGGCCTGAAGAGTTTCCTGGAGCAAATAGGTACGGTTCTTATCATCATCCTGACAGCCTATCTGGTACTCATCGACTATCCTGGCATGTCTATAGGTAAGATTATGTACCACGTTATGCTCTTCGCCAATGTCAGCGCGCCGATACGCCAGTTACACCGTATCTATGACGATATGAATGATGCCCTGATCTACGCTGAGGGATTCTTCGCTATTCTACGTGCTGACGATGAGGTGGAGCGGACAGGCAGTTATCATCCTCAACAGGTAAAAGGAAACTTTAAACTTACAGGTATTGACTTTACATACAGTAACGGAACCAAAGCCCTGACCGATGTCACCATGAGTATTCCCTCTGGCAAGATTACTGCCTTCGTGGGGTTGAGTGGAGCCGGCAAGAGCACCCTTATTAAATTGCTTGACAAATTCTATTGTCCCGACAAGGGCAGCATATGCCTTGATGGTATCGAATTAGAACAATGGGACACACAATGGTTGCGCGATAACATCGGACTGGTGCTACAGAAAAATCATATTTTCGACGGAACCATCGAGGAAAACATCAAATACGGTTGTCCCCAGGCAACCCATGATGATGTGGTGCAAGCAGCACGGCAGGCTTTCATCTACGATCAGATAATGGATTTGCCCAACGGTTTTGATACGGCTGCATTGCAACTTAGTGGTGGTCAGCAGCAGCGTGTTGCCATAGCCCGCATGTTTATCAAGAACCCACCTATTATATTTCTTGATGAGCCGACAGCCAGTCTTGATGCCATTGCTACCGAACAGATTAAGGCCAGCATAGATGCCATCAAGCGTGGACGAACCGTCATAATCATTTCGCATAATATTGGACAGATTATCGATGCCGACCAGATATATGTGTTGGAGCATGGACGTGTGGTGCAGTCCGGTCAACCTGAAGAAGTATATCAGCAAGGCGGTCTCTACAAGGACATTGTCGATGCCAGCGCCCGTAGCATGAATGTCGATAAAATATCCACATTAACCTCCGCGAATTCCTAATTTAATCGATACTACACGTCTCTACCCTATTCTCCCCAAGAACTTCTGTCGAGATTACGGTAGCCGATAGCTTCCTGCAGATGATGTGTCTGAATGTGCTCGGAACCTTCGAGATCGGCAATGGTGCGTGCAACTCTAAGTATACGGTCGTAGGCACGTGCCGAAAGTTGCAGGCGGTTCATAGCTTCGCGCAGCATATCCATATCCTCTGGAGCCGGTTCTGCATATCTGTGCATGAGTCTGCTTGTCATCTGGGCATTACAATGTACACCTGGCTCGTCCTTGAAACGTTCCTCCTGAATCTTTCGGGCACGTACTACCCGCTCGCGGATCGTGGCACTACTCTCACCTGGAGCCGTCCGACTGAGTTCCTCGAAAGAGAGGGGCGTTATCTCGCATTGTATATCGATGCGGTCAAGCAGGGGACCTGAAATCTTGTTCAGATACCTGACAATCTGCCCAGGTGTACAGCAGCATTGCTTGGTAGGATGATTGTAATAACCGCAGGGACAAGGGTTCATGCTTGCCACAAACATAAAAGAACAAGGATAGGAAATGCTATATTTGGCTCGGGAAATATTTATAACCCTGTCTTCCAGAGGTTGACGGAGTACCTCCAAAGTGCTACGCTGGAACTCGGGCAACTCGTCGCAGAAAAGCACACCGTTGTGAGCCAGACTTATCTCGCCTGGCTGTGGATTTGACCCGCCACCCACCAAAGCAACTTGAGATACAGTATGATGGGGTGCCCGAAATGGACGGTGAGCAATCAGGGAACAGTTACCAGGCAGTTTACCGGCAACAGAATGAATCTGTGTTGTCTCTAAACTCTCTTGTAACGACAAGGGAGGTAAGATGCCCGGCAAACGCTTGGCCATCATACTCTTGCCACTGCCAGGAGGGCCTATCATAATAAGGTTATGACCGCCGGCTGCCGCAATCTCCATAGCCCTCTTCACATGCTCCTGTCCTTTCACGTCCGAGAAATCCAACTCGAATTCATTCTGCTGGGCATAAAACTCGGCACGTGTATTAATGACAGTAGGCTCTAAGGGATGTGCACCGTTAAGATGACCTATTACCTGATTGATATGCCTAACGCCGTAAACCTTAAGTTTATTGACTACTGCAGCTTCTCTGATGTTTTCTTCCGGAACAAAAAGTCCTTCATAGCCCATCTCCCGCGCCTTGATAGCTATAGGCAAGGCACCTTTTATCGGCATAAGCGAGCCGTCCAGGCTCAGCTCACCCACCATCATATAGCGATTCAATAGGTTCAGATCTACCTCGCCTTCTGTGGCCAGAATACCTACGGCCAAAGGGAGATCCAGCCCCGATCCCTCTTTACGGACATCAGCAGGAGCCAGATTAACGGTAATCTGTCGGGTGGGAAATTTAAAGCCGCTGTTTTCTATAGCAGCCATGATACGCTCATGACTTTCCTTCACAGCACTGTCGGGCAAGCCGACCATAACAAACCTACAGCCACGAGTTGCGTTAACCTCTATGGTTACAGCTACAGCTTGTAACCCCTGGACTGTGGCTCCATATATTTTTACAAGCATACTTCTTTTGCTTTCGGCTCAATATCTTTAGACCAATCGGTACCGGAGGCAATAATTTTCTGGTCGGGACCTACCAAGACAAAGAACGGGAGGTCTGTGATACCCCATCTCTGGACCAAAGGGCTATTGAAGGACTGGAAGTCGCAAAATGAATGATACGCTATACTATCGCTCTTCTCAATCCTCGTTAGTTCGCGTAAATTAGCATCCAAGCTGTAACTTATGGCATTAAGCTCGAGACCTTTCTCCTTCATCTCCCTACGAAAACGTCTTGTGCGATAAAGAGCGCTTTGCGAGCCACCTTTCCAACTGGCCCAAAAAGTGATAAGCAGAAATGTCCCCTTAAACTCTTTGGCTGTGATGGTACGTCCCTCCTCGCCGCCAAAGGCTGAGGTACGTGTTTCAAGTTTAAAATCCGGAAGAAGCCGCCCTTCGCGTAGCACACCATAGGCTTTTACCCGACGCGAGAGCTTGCTTAGCTCCAAATCATCGGGATTCGCCCTACAGAGACTGTCATAAATATCCTTCACAATATTCTCCTCCAGGCTGTCAGCCTGCAAGATATAGGTCTGAAACAAATACCGGCTGACGGCCAGCCTGGGGCGCTTTAAAATATACTGATGGGCAACATCAAGTATCCTCTCAGAGGAAAGGCCTGTTATATCCTCACGAAACTCCGTATAGACTTCGTTATCATCCGAACCGTCTACATCTACAGCACTCAGGTTCCGGGCATCCCCTTCAATCTCTATCTCGTCGCCAGGCTTGGCAAAGATGGTGAGCTCCGAGAAATTGGGGTACATCAGTCGGAATATTTCTTCTCCGTCAATTTTGGCAGTATACTCAAACTCGCCCCCTACAATCTTTAGGGTATCTAATCTGTCTATTGCTCCGCTGGGGCTATAGATATAGAATTCAGCTTGCTCCAGATTAGTGAAATCGCCTGTAATCTTAACCTGATCGGGATTACCTGTACAAGCAATGAACAATAAAAATTGAACATTGAACATTAAAAGGTAAAGAAATCTTTTTGTTCTCATTTTCCTTCAACTTTTATAATGTTCAATGCTCAACTCTCAACTGTCAACTCTCAACTGTCAACTACCTAACGATGCTCTTGATAGTAGAAGCAAACTTAGCGAACTCCAGATCGTTAGCGGCACGAGAAGCCAGAGTAGGATCTTGCTGGATAGCACTCTTGAGTGAAGTTGCCAAAGTGTTGGCATCACCAGTGCGGGCAGCAAGGATAGCCTGCAAGTAGCTGGTAATAGAGTCGGCATTCTTAATGGCAGCAAGGGTCTTCTTGGCACTGGTATAATCCTTAGCCAATATCTGGGCCAGCGCTGCGCTGTTAGTGTTGGCTCCGGCCAAGTCGTTAGCAGCCTGAGTATAGTTACCCTTAGCAATGTTCAGGTTACCCATCACCTCCTTGAAGGTATCTGAGCCACTACCCTTAGCCAGGTAAGTCTCGGCAGCATTTACATCGCCGCTCTGCAGGGCAAGAAGGGCCAGATTGGTATTAACCTCGGGAGCATTCTTGCTGACGCTGGCAGCCTGCTTCAGATAGTTCTCGGCAGCAGCCTTGTTACCTTCGGCAATAGCCTGCTGAGCCATATTGTTCAGGGCGCGATAGTCGCTGGGATACTGCTTGGCGATAGCCTCGTTCCATTGTTTGCGCTCCCCTTCGTTCTTAGTGAGTTTGTTGGCGCCATAAACCATTTCCTCTACGCTGAGCTTGCTGGGGTCCTGCTGGAACTGATCAAGAATCTGCTCATCGCTGCGACCGATAACCTCATAGTTAACAATCAGACGGGCACGACGCAACTCGGGCAGGATGCTTTCCTTGATGTCGGTATAAACTTCGCTCATGTTGCTAATCTGCTGCTCACGTTCTTCGGGGTCCTGATACATAGAGAGAACACGGAGGATAATCTCCTTATCCTGCAGGTTACTCTTAGAGATAAGCTCCTGGAATCCGGCCCAGTCCTCAGCTGTGTATTTGGTATCTACATCGGCTTTCATCTGAATCTTCTTGAGTTCACCCTTCAGGTAGTCGCTGCTGACATTCTGACGCTTCTCTGCCAACTTCTCGTTCAACTCGTACCTGCCGTCTGGGCTGGCGTAAGCGCTCACCTCTATATTTTGCAAGGCACGTGTCTCTGCATTGTCGTTAATCTCCTTAAGAATCTTACCCAAATCCCTTATGCTTACGCTGTTCAGCTCGCTGGCACGAAGATTGGCCTGATTGATAAGGAACTTGATGTTAGCCTCCTGCTTCTGAGCAATGATACGCTGATAGGCGTCGGGAGCAGTGGCGCCGTTCATGCTGCAACGGCTCAGCAACTGAGAGGTTGCCAGCACACCGTAACCGATCTTCACCTCAGGAATAGAAACAGTCTTCTTGCCCAACTTGGCATCGAAACGGGCATACAGCTCACTGCTCTGCATAGGGTCAATGTATGCAAAATTGGTCTTCATTGTGTAAGTACCGCCAACCTTGTACTGGATGGTGGTAGCGTTACCCTCAACTTTCTCGCCCTGGAATGTAGCACTCTGACCTTCGGCTTCGCCACCCTGGTACTTCAGAACAGGAGTTACGGTTACAACAGCCTTCTTCTTCATATACTTAACGGGGAACGTTCCGTTGATGGTGGCTGGAACCTGACCGCCTACAGCCTCAAGGGGTGTCGGGGTTACAGCAAAGTTGTCTGAACTGAGCTTTCCAAGCTTACTACAAGATGACAGCGCAACAACGGCTGCTGCCATCAAAACAATCTGTGATTTTTGCATTTTATACGTGTATTTTGAAAATTTGCTGCAAAGGTACAAAAATAAATGAAGAATGAAGAATGAAGAATGAAGAATCTTTAAACAATCCACAAAAATAAATGAAGAATGAAGAATGAAAGCGGTTAGAGTAACAAACATAGCGGCAGCAAATTCTTCACTCTTCATTCTTCACTCTTCACTTAATATTCCTCGGATGATGTTCAAGGATCTCCTGACGCAAATGACTCCTGTCGATATGCATATAAATTTCTGTGGTGGAGATATCCTCGTGGCCCAGCATGGCCTGAATGGCACGAAGATTGGCGCCGCCCTCCAGGAGGTGGGTAGCAAAGCTGTGGCGGAAGGTATGCGGACTGATATTCTTCTGTATTCCTGCCCGCTGGGCATAATCCTTTATATATACAAAGAGCGTGATGCGACTCAGTTTGGTGCCACGCTTGGTGCTGATGAAGACATAATCCTCGTGTCCGGGTTTAGCCTTTACCATTACCTTTACCACAAACCATTGGCGGAGTTTCTCTATCGCCTGTTCGCCTATGGGAACCAACCTTTCCTTACGTCCTTTGCCGTGAACACGGATATAACCTTCCTCCAGGAACAGCTCGCTCATCTTCAGGTTACACAGTTCGCTGATGCGCAGGCCGCAACTGTAAAGCATTTCTATAATGGCATTGTCACGAACGCCCTGCGGTTTGCTTTTGTCAATGACCGCCTCGATGGCGTCAATCTCCTGAATGCTCAGCACCTCGGGCAGATGCTTACCGATTTGCGGATTCTCCAGCAACTCCGTAGGGTCGGTCTCGATTTCTTTCTCTAATACCAGAAACCTGTAGAACGAACGCACACCACTCAGGATGCGTGCCACGCTACGTGGCTGAACACCCAAATCCTGCAACATACCAGAGAAATGGTCCAGCTGTTCGAGGGTCACATGGCGGAAGTCGATGCCTACATCTGTATAATAATTAAGCAGTTTCTGCAAATCGCGCACATAGGCATCCAACGTATTGCCTGTGTAAGAGCGCTCCAGGCGGAGATATTGCATGTAACGCCTCAGAATCTGAGGGGAAATAGAACCTGTATTAGTGAACTGATAAGCCAAAATATTGTCTGTTTAGATTAAAAATAAGCAATAATGTACGCTTGTTAAGCTATTTTTTCTATCTTTGTAGCGACAAAAGTACATAAAAAATATGAGAATACAAATTATCAACGGCCCTAACTTGAATTTGTTGGGCGTTCGCGAACCGGAGATTTACGGAAAACGTGCTTGGGAAGATTACCTAAGGGAATTGCGAACCCGCTTCCCCAAAGTGCGTATCGACTATTACCAGAGTAACTTGGAAGGCGAGATTATCAACAAGATTCAGGAGGTCGGCTTCGACCGCGATGGCATTGTGCTGAATGCCGGTGCCTATACACATACCAGCGTGGCTATTCTGGATGCCCTGAAGAGTGTAAGTACGCCTGCCGTTGAGGTCCATATCACCAATGTTCACCAACGCGAGGATTTCCGTCGCAAGAGCCTCATTAGCCCAGGTTGTATGGGTGTTATCATGGGCTTTGGCCTCGACAGCTACCGTCTGGCTATCGAAGCGCTGATAGACAAGGCATCCTCATCCGAAGAATAAAGTTAAGAGATTAGAGATTAGGGATTAGAGATTAAAAAAAACTTTAAACTCTAAACTAAATAAACTGACTCTAAACTCTAAACTTTAAACTCTCAAAAGATTGGATTTAGACGATTACATACTGCATCATATTGATGCCGAGGGAGAATATCTGCATGAGCTGTGGCGCGATACACAGCTCAGGCTGTCTTATGGCCAGATGGCAAGCGGACATCTGCAAGGCCGTTTGCTGAAGATGCTGGTGCAGATGATTCGTCCCCGTATGGTGCTGGAGTTAGGCACATTCAGCGGATACAGCGCCCTCAGCATGGCCGAGGGGCTGGAGGAAGGAGCCCAGCTGCATACCTTCGAGATCTTCGATGAACAGGAGGATTTTATCCGCAAGTGGTTCGACGGCAGTAAGTATGCCCACAAGCTGCATCTTCATATAGGCGATGCCCTGCAGTTGGTGCCGCAGATGGACGTAACATGGGATCTTGCATTCATCGATGCCGACAAGCGCCAGTACACAGATTACTATCAGATGATACTCCCCCGCATGCGTAAGGGAGGCTTCATCATTGCCGACAATACCCTGTGGTACGGTCACGTATTGGAGGAACACCCTCGCGAAAGCGACCTGCAGACCCAAGGTGTACAGGCTTTCAACGAACTGGTAGCCAAAGACGACCGGGTAGAAAAAGTTATCTTGCCGTTAAGAGACGGATTGACGCTGATAAGGGTGAAAGACTAAGCAGAGAAAAACTTACTGCCACACGTAGAAATTCAAAATCCGATGCGTCTTTTGCTGTTATCGTCCACCCGTTCGTTGTCGCAATGGTTGATGAGCATAGCAAGTTTGTCTTCCTTGGCATCGTGCAGGATGCTGTCGATGGTGTAGTGTCGGGCGATGTTCTCTATCTGTCCACCACTGAAATCGTATTTTGCAGCTAGCGTCTTGGCATCCATATCGTTCAGTTCCGGTATCATCGTGCGCCAGATTTGTATGCGGGCTTCGACGGTCGGCTTCTCGAACTTAATCTTGTAGAGGAAGCGACGCTCGAAGGCTTTGTCTAAGTTCTGCGTCAAATTGGTAGTTGCAATCATAATGCCGTCCAGCATTTCCATCTCTTGCAGGATGATATTCTGTATGGAGTTCTCCATTTTATCCACTGCATTCTGGGCTCCTTGCTTGCGGATGCCAATGATGGCGTCTGCCTCGTTGAAGAGTAGGATTGGGGTCTGCTTGGCTTTCTTCACCAGCTCACGATAACGGTCGAAGAGGGCTTTGATGTTCTTCTCGGAGTCGCCCACCCATTTGCTCTTGATTTGCGGCACATCAACGACCATAATGTCGCGACCAGTCTGTCGTGCCAACTGATAGACAGTTTCCGTCTTTCCTGTGCCAGGACCGCCATAGAAGAGGCAGGCAAATCCTGTTCGGAAACCCGTCTGCTCCATTCGTGATCGTATCTTCTGGTAGTTCTCGGGCACGAAGAACGATTGCAGTTCGCTCACCTGCCTTTGATTCTCCTCTACATAGAACATCTTCTTCTCCTTCAAGTCCTTTGCCTTGATGACGTCGGCCAGTTTCTCTTCTGCTGCATTGAGTTTCAGTTCTTCCAGAAGCGTGCGTTTCGTCTGCTCTGTGAGTTTGTAGCGCGTTGTGTCGGCCATTCCGTCCTCCGAGCGATGTTCGATGAGTTTCTTTGTCATCAAGGGATGTTCTCCGCTGCGCAGCAGTCCCTTGGCTGTGACATAATTGGAAGGATACAAGAAGCAGTCCTCCATCTGTCCGAAACGGATGTCATCATCGTCCTTGTTTACCAACCGATGGCAAAAGAACAGCAGCAGCAGGAAATCTTCCAAGCGCAGATGTCCTAACTCCTTAATATGTTTAACGAAACCGATTTGCGGATTCTCCTTGAACAGCACTTGCAGTTCTTCATAAAGATCCTTTGGTAGGATGGCATCGTCGTCGAGGTCCTCGAACATTTGACCGATAACTTCAAACAGGCCGGCACAGTCCAGATTCTTTTGGCTGGGCGTTTCGTAGGCTTCGTTTCGCTTTAGGGCCTTGATGACAGGCTGAGGTATGTCGAAGCTGTCCTCGTCCTTAGCATCGCGATAACGCAGCAAGCGCCGGCGTACCAAAGCGTCGATGTCGTTCGAATAGCCAAGGATGCGTATGTTGCTGACATCGAGGTGTCTGGCCAGGTCGTCGAAATCCACATTGCGAGGACCTTTTTCCATGCAGACACAGAAGAATACGGCTTGGAGTTCGGTAATGCCATACATCTCTGAGAGCAGAGCGAGTTCCGGTGAAGCCTGCATCATAAACTCATCACTCAACTTAGAATCTCTCGACAGTTCTACAACGCGCTCAATAGCTTGTAAAAGTGTAGGTACTTGCTTCATCTGATTTTTCTTTCTTGGTGTTACTTTCTTTTCCATATCATTTGTTTTGTTTGGTTTTTGATACGAATATAATATAGTAACCACCAAGAAAAAATTTAATCTTCAGGGTAACTTTTTTTCAAATAAGGCTAATAATCGCTCATCTTCTGCTATTTCATGCAGAAGTGTCTGAAGTCCGATGCGATGGTGAGCCAGACTGCACTTCAAATCAGCAACAATATATTCCAGAGCTTTCTCTTTGGAATCGAAAATATCATCGTATTCATGCACAGTACAATCTGCCAGTGTCAATTCGCAACCACCCAACGGGCGTGTATGATGGTTGGATGGGATCTCTTTCTTTGCTACGATGGCTGATTTCCTGATAGCATAACGTGAGGTTTTAGACAGGTAATAAACCGCATCGCCCAGCTGGAGTTCTTTATGATTTAATCGGTCTATAAAGTAACTCCTTGTATAATCCATAATAACAGGTATTTTCATTTACTTTCTCTTTGATTCAAATAGCAGATTTTCACGTCAATCCTGTCCTCTAACATATCAGTGTTCGAGAAACCATTAAATTCCCCCAATACGTTATCCCAAAATCCTCTTGGGTCTGTTTCCTCCCATGCATCATAGTCGATATAGGTTTCTTCCTTACCTTGCTCATTGATACGGGTTCTGCGCCACGGAGCTTCTGCCTTCTTTTTTGCTTCTACAACCTTTCTGTAAGCATCACATGCTTCCTTATATTGCCGAAGCAATTCTTCCAATGATTCTTCTGGTTCTTCTTGTTTAAGAGCCAATTCTACAAAAACAGGTGTGTGGAATTTCAGTTCTATCATAAAGATGTTATGTTTTTAAGAGATGAAACGCGAATCCGGTTTCAGTCCTCTATGCTGCAAGAGCATAGGGCTGAAGGGCTTGAAGATGAAGGTTTTTTAGGATGTTGTTGGTTTGTTTGGTGGAGCGAGCAGTAAATGAAATGGTGTAGGGATGGAAGTTTGTGTTGATTTGGAGATGAAGGACTCTTTTGGCTTTGAGGAGTTTAGTGAAGCGACGAAATTGAGAAAGAGACGTGATAGTAATGGTTGTTGTGTTCATAACGATAATGATTTTAATTGGACATTTATTCTTTGTAAACACAATATAGAACCATCACCGAAAAAATTTAAAGTTAGCCCTAACTTTTTTCTGCTTCTTCCAGATTTGCCCTTAGCTGGGCAGCTATTTTCTCAGGAACAGGATGTGTGGGTGGAAACACAGAATAGCAGACAGGATGGATGTGAGAACCGACTTCGCCAAGGGTATAGACGAGGTAGCAGTCATCCTGAGCATCGAGGTACCGACTTGGATGCTCACACTCTTCGGGATCCTCTTCTAACCGACTGTATCTGTCAGTAGTCAAAGGAAGAGCGCCTACGATGCCCAGGTCTGCATAGTCTCCACCTACGACCTCCACGATGTCACCCACTTTGAAGCGGATGTCCTCTTTCTTGCGGCCACGATACCATCCCATCTCATCCAAAGCGACAAAGTCACCCAAGTCCCCGTCTGCGTTAAAAGAGAAACATTTTTGAGGCCGTTCGTTCCGATAGAATGAACTTTCCCTGTTATGGACAAACTGCTCAAGCAGGAAGAACCCGAAAAAGTCATCATAGTAATTCTTACTTCTTTCCTTACAAACCCGCTTCTGAAATTTGACAGTCGAAAGCATGGCTTCCTCGGCATGTTCCTTCGTGTCGAAGAAGCCTAACCGTTGTCGTCTGATTCGCCGACGAGGGTAGCGATGTCCCTCGATGCGAATCTGCAGCAGTTCGTAGATGGGGAACGACCTGACGATAACTTTATCTAATTCAGCCTTAGTCATTTTCTTTGCTTACCTTAACTTCTATGCTTCTGGATTTTGACATCACCCTTTTTGTTTGTACCTTGTGCTAAGTTTCTTTCCGTCCTTGCTCCAGGTATGGATCCAGGAACCGAGTTGTGTGGTGAAGGTGTCGCCTACTACAGAAATGACTGTGCCAACGGTGGATTCACTCATAGTCTTGATTTTGTTTCCTTTGGCATCATAAATATAAATCCATGAACCGTTCTTCACTACGAAGATGGAGGCGCAGAAACCTTTCAGTTCCCCAATGTTGGTGCTAAGGGTCTTGATCTTCTTGCCGTCCCGATCGTAAATATAATACCAACTCTAGGTTGTCTCGATATAGCTGATGCTCTGGGTCTGAGAGCCTATTGCATAGAATAATGTACTCATAACTCTTGCTTCTCTCTTTTTCTATTCTGTGTTTGCTTTTTATCTACTGAATTATTTTGAATTTATCCTCGAACCTCTTGAACAGGCTATAGTACGCTTTTATGTTCTCCAACTCATACCATGCTTTTTCCATAGAAGGGCGGGAATCAAGATCGTAGATTCTGGCTCCATCAATGGAAAGCAGGAAAGGCGAATGAGTGGCAATTACAAATTGAGTATCCAACTGGTATGCCAGCAGCTCTATATGTTTGGCTAGTTTCTGCTGAAAAGCAGGTGCCATAGAGTTTTCTGGTTCGTCAAGCAAATAGAGTGACTCATCCAAAAGGTTCTCTTCAAAGTACTCCAATGCCTTTTCTCCGTTTGATGTAGCATCGTCATTCTCCAATTCCAATTTTGCTGTCTGGAAATCTTCAAATCTAGACATGAGAGCATAGTCCTTTGCGTTGACCGATTCAGGGTCCTTTAGTGCTTTATTGACAAGCGACTTGCTTATTCCGCTACCCCTTAATATGTCTTTTGAAAGAATACTATTTTTGATTCCTGCATAGAGCTTACGTTGTCGGACTATTTTCGCCATAATGTCCTCGCTGCGAATAAACGCGCTATCTTCGGGAACACCTTCAAGACTAATACTTGAAGAGCATTTCTTCACATAACTATCGAAGTATTCATTGTCATTGCCTAAAGTCATATTCTTAAGGCCAATTTGCTGGGCGATAACATTCAGCAGGGTTGATTTCCCACTTCCATTGTTACCATACAGAATGGTGATAGGAGCAAAGTTTATGCAGTCTAAATGCATCGGATAAATAACCCGATAAGGATAGACACGCCTATCCTCCGAATAAGGTATAAATTGACTTAAATAAGTTCTCATAATAATTTAATTGAAGATTATACCTTAATATAGAACATCACCCCAAAAAATTCAATAAAACCAGTAATTATTTTACATATTTCCCAGCCAATAACCCATACAGAGTGCATGGACGGTTTCTTCATTCAACAGGAACTACATCCAAGGTGCCATTGAACAATTTCTTCTCAGCAACCTTCTTTATGAGATGTTCCAGACTATCCTTACGCCACATCTTCAACATGGTCACTTTCTTTCCATCAGTAGTGTCTATATTGAAACGTCCTTTTTTATCGAAGTCCCAGTTACCTTGTACCGGGCCTTCTGCTTCTGTTCCATCATACTCAGGGGTGTTAACCACCTCATAAAACAAGTGTGTGAACCATTTCCCGTGTGCATAATAGGGATTGTATTCTATTGGGAATGTTTTTCTTAACACGTCCAGTGTCACATCCTTGCCTTCCGACTTCTGTTGTTCTGACCATTCCTTTATTATGCAGAATGCAGTTTGGGCCTTGCCCAAATTTACACCTATTGGTTTATCATTGTAATAGACGTTGTACTTTGTAGTGTCTCGCTTTGACAACTGACAGAGCAGGGCTTCCACCTTCTTGCGCTCTTCTGCCTTCATGCCGTTGATGACAGCCGTCAGAAGGCGTTTGTTCTTGTCCCAGAATGACGACAGCAATTCCTGAGTGTCATCATCCAAAACTAAGTTCACCAAATCCATCTTTATTCCTACAGATGCTGCCAAATCTTTCATTCTGGAGTAGTGCATTCTGGATTTCCACTGTCCGTTAACAATGTCTGTAGTTTGGACATTCTTTTCGAGGAGCAGATTTAAAAGTTCTGTTCTGGGCTGATGGTCATAATATGTACCGTCTATCATCCATAGGGTCATCTCAGAAGCGGCAATTGCCGCATCGACTAACAGAGGCTGGTATTTATTCCACATTTTTGTGAGTTCATCTGAATACAGCTCCCCTACAGCAATGCTGGGACGCATGACCGCTCCATCCAGACTTGGGAATACCAACTGATTAAGGAATTCATCGAGGAAAAAGCGTGAGCGCTCAGACAAAGAAGATGATGCCAACATGGGGATAAGGATACCATCAACAATATCCTGATAATTGATATGGATAAAATGAGTGTTTGTACATGACCCCTGCTCTGAAGTCTGAGGAGCCAGATATACGTACACCTGCAATACATCTTCTCCATCAACAGCCTGTCCGGCAACAAGTGTCGAGAACTTGGTGCCAAGATAATAGCGTTCTGTTTGAGAGGCATCGTCGTATTTTGCCACCCCTGTTTTCTTTTCCTGCTTCTTACCGCCCTCTACGGAATCAATCTTGTTCTCGATGATAATCTGCATACGCTTGGCTGTAATACGCTCATCATTGCTTTCTATTTCACACTCAACTAACAAGTCTATCCGGTCTTTACTCTTTGCAGCAATCTTTGCCAAGTCTAAATGTCCAATAACACCTGTACGATTAGGACGTATTATTTCCTGTGCAAGGCTACTGACAAGTCTCTCTGTCTCCACATTTACTGTTTGGATTGCAAGATTCCTTGTGACAATATTCCTTTTGATACATTCGTCGTTTAGGATGGAGTTTATATTTCCTTTTTGTTCTTCGCTTCTACGCACCAAAACGTCCAGCAATAGAGATATAGGGTTGCATGTTTCCTGGTCACTATGGTTCTCTTTTAACAGCCATTTCAGGAATGAACTATAAGTTGTTTCACTACGTTCCTTCGAAATGATTTCAAAGAAAGACGGTCTGTTGAACTTCTCACGTAATGCGATAATGTCTTTATCGCTATTAAACGCAATAATCTGTTTCAGATAGTCATTGTACGTCATCATATTCAATGCTTGTTTTAAGTTTATTTTCAGGTTATATAGTTTAATCAAATGTAATCATGGAAATGCTCAACAAGCATTCTGCAGCAATAATTCAATTCTTTGGTATAAACTCCAGTTAGGAATACAGTCCCCACATGGTAAACACATTGCACGGCAAATGATGCTTATTATTCCTCTGCCCTTCAATCATGTTGGCTATTTCAATAATATTATAATTAAAATGATTTGTTGTTTCCATGATTTTCTTTGTTTTCGGGTTTATATTTATAATATAGTCACATCTGTCTGAAAATTCAAAGTTTACTTCTTTTTTTTTACTCATATACGAAGATAGGATTTACCATTCCGTTTCCTTTATCTCAACATCCAGGTTCGTATATGCTTGGCGGAGAGCATAGAGTAGTGGATCGCCATTGTCAGCTTCTGAAGTAATGACGAGGCGGGCTGGAGCTTCGCGCTCCAGGTACTGGATGTTGCCGCGATAATATTCCGTATCGCTGCCTACAAGCACTTTCATTAGTGCGCGTTGGGGCACATAGAGACCCAGTCCGTCCTCTTCGTTCTCAGGTATGCCAAAGCGCTTGCAGAGGTCGTGGATAAGAGTTTCCACGGCATCGAGACTTGTGGTATTGCCTGTGAGGACATACTCGTAGGTGCTGGGATTAGGTTCGCCTGGGTCATCGCTGTCGTCCCATTTGTCTTTATAAGGAATTTCACCAGCCAAGTCGTAGTATTCCTTGGCTTTCTGCCTGTTGATGAAGATGCCCTGCTTCTCATCGCCCCAATAGTATTTTTGGAACAGAGCATAGGCAGCCCAACGGTTCCCCTTGTCGCAGAGTTCTCGCAACGTTGGCACATCCTCGATAGATTCAGCCATACTTTCTTCTCCTCGCCGAACACGTTCAATGTATATCTGTTCTTTTGTTCGACAGCCAAAATATGATATTTCTTCCTGGAAACGGAGGAGTTCTTCATCTGTGAGGTTGGGAATACCCGCAGCTATGGCTTTTATGAGTTGCTGCTCTTCATCGGAGAGTTCAGTATCAAGAATGTCTCTTCGTTCAATTGACACATCTTCGCCTGTCTCCTCGTCCTTGAAGACTTCTGTCCAGAAGTGGAAATGCCTTTTGAGCATCTGGCTAAGTCTTTCAATGTTTGTGTTCATATTGTCTGGTTTTAAACGTTATACAATAATATAGTCACTTAGCAAGGAAAATTCAAAGAAGTCGTTCATTATTTTTCTACATAGCCAATCCAATTAGTATCAAAATTGCAACAAAAACCCAGAAAAGGCAACCGAAACTGGTGGAGCACCCCTCCTGGAGAAAGTCAAACACAACACCCAATGCTTTCAGTACCCAACCTGCTAGGCCAAAGAACACGAAGGCAAGGATGAGAAGAAGTATGATACCAACGATTTCCATATTATTACTTGGTTTTTATTCAGAGATGTGATTTTGACTTAATTCGCCAATTGCAGTATAGAAATTCCATGAAATGCAAGGACCTTCGTCGAAGTTCGGACAAATAAAGACTTTTCGCTCACAGAGTTGATAACCAAGACAGTAGTGACGGTATTCCTCGTCTGTCAGGCGTTTCCTCTCATCTTCTATGAATAGCTTCGGCTGTTTCCCTCGAGTTGTAGAAAGCGATATGTTCATTGCGAACGCGTCGGCTTTTCCCTTTGGATGAAATAGTCATCTGGGCCACAATATGCTCCAACTCATAAATGACGGCGTATTCTGTTGTGTCGTTGCAGGTCATAGGTTTGTTGTTTCGACCTTAATATAGTCACTTTACGAGAAAAATTCGAAGATGAAGTTTAAATCTTCTTCAGCAATTCTTCAACTTTCTGCTTCAGTGCATCAATGTCTTTCAGAATCTCTTCTGTCGTTTTACGGAGTTCTGCTCTTTTCTCCTGTTCTGGTGAAATGCGAGAGTCCTTATTTATTTTAAGAGCCATTTTTTGTTTTGTTGCGTTAAACTTGAGTTGATATAAGAAGATTTAGAGAGAATGTCAAATTGTTTTACCGTTTCCTTTATGGTTGTTTGATAAGTATACCATTTATTATATTCCATCCATGTAATTTAATACCAGCAGAATGATATCTGGCAAAAGGATTCACTTTGTAATCAATCCCAGGAGGCATCGTTTGTCTTAGGCCTGCGTCACTTAACTTTTTGTCTTCTTTTTCAGTTACCAAACAAACACTGACAACATCAAAAATCTCTTTAAAGTCATCAAATGATATTATTTTTTTTACATTATCGAAATATTCCTGTCCGGGAATAACGTGTTCTATACGAATCGAAGGTTCATCGTTCTTTATCGCTCCTTTTTTCTTTAAGGCATAAACCATTGTCCCAAGTTCGCAAAGTTCTAAATATTGACATGTCAAATTGGGGAAATGATCTTGTATGTCTAAAACCCCTGCTCCAACAAGATCATCATATAAATTCGAAAGATTTCCAAATCTACGACTGTATAGCGGATAAGCTTTCACTACTTCTTCTGAAACATAAATTTTTGAAACGAATGCATTTTTGATTACAAACTTTAAGTCCTGTTCATCTAAGAACCCATTTGGATCATTGAACACATCCAAGGCTTGACGAACACATTCGTATCTTTTATAAATATCAAATTCCCTCCATTTGCTATTTGAATTTGAATAAAATTTCTTTCTGTTTTCCATATTTTTTTAGTATAATAATGATGAATAAATAAAGCGGTCCAAGACCTTTGTTCTCCAGATGATGCAGCCGCCGGCTTTCATCACCCATCCAAACAAGCCGAGGAATACAAAAGCAATGATGAGAAATAAAATGAGTCAGATGATTTCCTAGACGAAAAATAGGGGCAAGCATAGATGAACAAACAGCCTGCCCCATAAATCAATTAAAGCTTTTTGATATCCCAGTAACCAGGAAAAGAAGCATCTCTTGCCTTTTTGCCAAACTGGCGCTCGCATTCGTCTGCGATTTTGTTAGCATCGCAGCTGTTTAATGAAGTGGATACATGAATGGTTGTGCCTTTACGCATTCCTGCACGATCTTCTTTCAATCGGCATTCAAAAACTGGCATAGTTGTAAATTTTAAATAGACCTACTCTTTTCAGGATTTTCGGCATCTTCCTATGGATTATATTTTCAGTTCTTTCACTATCCAGTTGCCAGGTGAGGCCCAGCTCTCAGCTCTCTTATTGAATCCTGCACGACGTATTGCATCTATCACTTCTGTTACATTAGGTACAGAAGCAGTCGTTCTTGAGATTACTTGTAGGATATATCCTTTAGGAATACCTCCGTCAATATAATCACGACGCGCTTGTAAAAGAAATGTTTTCATAATTACAAATAACAATATTCGTCATAAAACTTATATATCTACACCAAAACTCCTTAAAATATTGGTAATGAGATCTTGATTGAGTCCAGTGACAACTATAATGGGGTTCCCATCCTTGTCTTGCTCTTGCGCTATTTGGCCACCAACTTCTTGCAAATAACCTGCAAGTTCATTAAAACTACCTTTAAAACCTCTCTCACGAAGCCAAAGCGTATTTAATGACAAAGGGGCAAGAACCTGATTTCCCACATTCCTAACCTGAGTATTATTAATACCCAAGACCTTGTCATAGATTGCGGCTTGTTCTTTAGCCATTTCGCGTTCCCGTGCCGCATCTTTTCCCGCAGAGAACGATTCTGCAAATTTAGCTTGAGCCCCAGCATCCATTTCACGAATTTGTGCTGCCATTATCTGCTCTGCAGTCATTTCTTTCTGGGTTTGCATCCTACGTTCTTCGGCTTCAAACCGCGATTGCTGCATATCGACCTCATGTTTCAAGTCATCTTGATGTGCCAGGCGTTTAGCATCCATCATAACTTGCATATTCTGCCTAGCGACATCGCCCTTCAACTTAAGTTCTTCCATTCGACGCTGGGCCTCTCTATCGGCCATATCCTGTTGATGAGCAGCCATTTTTATTTCATGTTCTTCCATGTGAAGGACGTGTTCCTCGGCGATTTTCTGCCTCTTTTGTTCAAGATCAAAGTCGAATGTCTTTTCTTGTTGTTTAATCTCTAAATCCGCTGTTTTCTCAGCTCGTCGTAAGTCAAAGTCTATTTGCTGTTGATCGCGGCGTCGCTGAGTGTCCCTGTCTGTCATGGCTTGACTGTGTTCGTCTCTTTTAAAACTGCGCTCATCATTCATTTCTTCTTTATGCTGTTCCAGATCAAAGTCAAATTGCCTATCATTACGGCTACGTTGTGCTTCACGATCGGTCATTTCTTGCTGATGAATATCACGGCTCAAACTCCGTGCCTCGTCTGCATCTTTTCGACGTTCATCAAGGTCATAATCGAACTGCTGACCTTCACGGCTACGCTGCATTTCACGGTCAGCCATCTCCTGTTGATGAATATCACGGTTCGCACTCCGTGCCTCGTCTGCATCTTTTCGACGTTCGTCAAGATTAAAGTCAAATTGCCTATCATCACGGCTACGTTGTGCTTCATGATCAGCCGTTTCTAGCCTCCGCAGATTATCTTTGTCAGCCATCTCCTGCTGATGAATGTTGCGGTTTACAATTCGAATTTCGTCGGCATCTTTCCGCCGCTCTTCAAGGTCAAAATCGAACTGCTGGCCTTCACGGCTACGCTGTGCATCACGATCAGCAAGTCTTTGCTTCTGTTCAGCTTCATCATGCAGTTCACTTCTTTTTTCCTCAGAAACGGCTTGCTGCTTCTTTCTCTCTATTTCAAATTCTTTTTCCCACTGCTCACGAAGAGAGTCTTTTTGCTCTTTTTGTTCTTGAGCTACTTGCTGTTCTGCGTCTGTAGTAAGTGGCTGCCCACAATTTGGACAGAATGTGTGTTTAGGAAGAACGGGAAATCCGCACTTCGGACACTTCATTGATGGTTTTTTGTTAAAGAGATTCATATTTAAAACCTTTTATAATTATACTAATATTCCTCTACTATCAAAAAAATCATGTATACAATTCTATTCCGGAAGGAGAATATACATTATTTAAATTTTCTTCAAAATTTAGTGAACGATTCCTGGTCCTACCTATATTCCTATCTTCTTCTTTTAATAGAATACAAATATGCATTCCCTCTAGAATCATCTGAATGGAAGACTTATCTACAACTGACAAATTTGCCATTTCTTTTATAATCAATGATACTGGTATAACATGATCCTCATGAAACATCTGTCTAAAAACAAATGTACGATTTTTTGTAAGTTCCGTCTTATCCCCCTTACTATTGGCCCCTTTGAACAACAAGTATTCTTTTGCCACTTTAAGATTGTTACAAATGACAACATCTCTATAATGAAAATTCTCTATTTTATCTACAGAAAGTTCTGTCCATCGAGCATACGCAGCTTTTGATATATGGCAATTGTCTTTGGGAATATCATATTGTCTAATAATCTGACCAAGCAGATAACGCAATCCTTCCAAATCTTTCTTATTTTGATTTGAAATAATCAAGTTCCTGTATGCCTGTAACAGTGATAAGATAGAATCAAGAATCGCATCATTTTTCATAATTTAATACGATATTTTAGTTGTCATAATAGTACAAGAATTCGTCTGGAATTATATTTATACCTCTATCATTGCCCAGTGCTTTGCGATATGCCAGATAATCTTCTCGGTATTCAGGAAGTACATATACATGTTTTGCATCAATAGTTTCAAATAGTCCTTCAACACTTGGAGCAAAAACATACAATCTGTCAACATTACAGTGTATCTCACTACCTTTAATTTCCCTCACGGTTGGTGGAAGAAACAGAATTCGCTCTTTACTTGAGCTTATACCCCTATTGTCATAAAAGGCATCTTCTTCAATTTTTGTTACGCCATTAGGAATGGTCAAATTAAACGACCAGCAAAAGTTTGACGGTATTACTTCAAGTCTTGTCACTTTTGACATATCAACAAATACTTCTTTATTCAGTCTGTAAAAAACATCTCCCTCTATCTCCTCCAAAGAAGCGGGCATTACAACCCTCTTAACATTATTACCATTATTGAACGCCTTTCTTTCAATGGATGTGACGCTGTCCGGCAGAATAAATTCTTTGATAATGGTACCGCTAAAAGCACCTTCGCGAATTATCTTTAATTCTTCACACCGGGAGAAATCGATTTCTTTCAGCCTATCACAGGCGAGGAAAGTGAATTCTTTAATCTCTTTCAGTTTTGCAGGCAATGTGATTTTCTTTATTTTTTTGCATTGTTCAAAGGCTCTGATGCCAATTTCCTCTACACTGTCAGGAATGTCAATTTCTTCTAGCGGAGTTCCTAAAAATACCTGTTTCCCAATTTTCTTAAGAGTGGAGGGTAATGTTATAGATGTTAATGACTCGTTCCATCGAAAAGTGTTGTCGGCAATTTCTTCTACCCCTTCTGGGATAATCACACAACTTTGTCCATGCATATTTAAATTCCAAACTCGAGAAGGCACATTTGTCGCATGTACTTCACTCTGTTGTGGTTGGGACGTTGGATTAATATGTTTAGACAGGGCGTCATAATCTATTTTCAGCCCAGTAGAATCGAGTATACCGATTTTTGCTAACTTAAGCTTGCACCTTTCCAATTCTGCTATAATGGCATCTTCCTCTCTGCGTATCTGCATCCACTCAGGAGATCCCATAACGTCTGTTGCTGCGATTCGCTCTTTGCGTTTGGCATTAAGCCTCTCGTTTATTGAAATGAATTGAGAAGCTAAAAAAGATGGATCGGATTGCATCTCTTCTAGTTTGGCATCTAACATCATTTCCACCTCATCCCAGTCTTCACCTTCTGCTTCTGCTCGTTTCTTGATAATTTCTCGTTCCTTGTCTGTAAGAACACCATCCTTCAAAGCAGAGTTAATGAGCGTTTCTAAACGTGAAGAGAACATACCGGAATTAGTCTCAGGGATATCCTGTTTCTTTGGCTCAGATAAGGCTTCTGATCTTGAATTAGATCTAAGAGTGGAATCTAATTCTTGTTTTGACTCAGGTACCTTTGTACTACATTTCTCATCTTCTCGGGTTTCGTATATTTCATCTTTGCTTTCATCAATGTTTTTCTTGAACTCGTCAACAGCAGCTCCAAATATTTTTTTTAATAATCCCATATCATATAAGCATTTAGTTTAAAATCTATTACTTTGTAATTAATGAATCAATTTGAGTTGCAATCTGGTTGGCCTCTTCACGTTGCTCGATATTGTTACCAGGAACATCAGCAGGCAGGCGGTCAAAGATGCTGATGGCACCATTAATGGCTTCAAGTCCAACATCCAAGCGGCCTACTTTCAGATATAGTCGGGCACACACCACAAGTATTGTTGCATAGATGCCCTGAAGGATGTCGCTACCGTCTTGCATATCATACAGAGTGTCTCCGGCCTCATAAATAAGATTCTGAGCCTCCCAGTATTTCCCTTCGTCCATCAGATAACAGGCCTGGGCGCTCTTGGCAACAGGAATAGCATAGTTGGTCATCTGACCTGCAGCCCGTTGTGACGAGGTGCTGAGAAAAACCTGCAGTTCGCGGCTTGAAGGATATTTGCGCTGTACAACCTGATGGCAGGTATATGCAGAGTAGTCTTCCTTTTCTATCAAGTCACCAATAGTCGCATGGAATTTCTGTCCCAATTGCAGGATGTCGCTCTTCTTCGCCAATGTACGTTTTACCAGCTTCTGACCATTGAGCAACGTACCGCTGGTACTCAGATTTGTCACCGCTATATGACCAGTATCCAACACCTCTATCTTGCAATGAATGCGACTCACAGTTTCATCTGTTATCGGCATGCTTTGGTTGCCGCCTCTTCCTACTAATATATCCATAGTCTGAAAATAATTCAAATAAATAATGTTAAATCTTTGGCAATGGTGCTATTTTGGGCATTCGGGGAATACGACTATACACATGAGCCATCTTGCGCTTATGCATGAGTCCACTAAACACATAGTCAAAATAGAATCTGAATTCACCTTGGAAATTGTGTAAATCGTCATCATTGTCTTCTATCAACAAAATCAGCGACTGGGCAAAGCGGTCAAGACTGTCGCTGAACCCATCTGCACCTTGCTCTAAAAGCATACGGGCCTGATCAAGAAACTCCGTTTGAGTCATGTCTTCCCAATAAGTATAGAGACTGCCAACAGTTGCCAACAAGACCACATTACCGTATGGATGATCGGTCCAGTTCTCTAAATCAGCCATGATTAACTGAGCCTTATCGAGTTCTTCGATATTCTGGTAGGCTATGTATGTCCAGAAAGACTGCCAATAGTTATCATTCTGTCGTGACTCATAGAACTTAATACATTTTCGTGGATCTATACCAGAGAGAAGGAGGTAATAGTAGAACTGCACTTCCTCTACATTATACTTCTCAGCCATTGCCTCCAGTCTTGGGAAACTTTGCTTCAACAGGTCGTACTTGCCATTCATGGCCATCCCAACAATCTGTTGGAGCGAAATCCTGATGACGGGATTCAATTGGTTTTTCGTCTGATTGAGACGTAGTTGCCTGACACTCTCACGTATCTGGTCAGCCTCAGCAGAGTCTATACCCAGTTCCAGACGCAAGTTTTCCAATTGGCGGGCTTCGTCGCTGGTCATCACGCCATCGGCATAGACCATCTCGCACAGCTTCTTATATTGCTGAACCTTCTCTTGATGAATCTCTTCGCGATACTTTTGCCGCTCATGAACAATGTTTGTGACCGTATTATGTGAATCAATTGTGACATTACCTGCAATAGCATTGGCATCGCCTAAGGACAGATTGCTTCCACCCCCTATATTGCCATCTTTAGGTAATTCTTTACCACAATAGGGACATCGTGGGAAATTCCAATTTGCAGGTAATTCCTTCCCACAACCTGAACAAAATTGATTAATCATATTACTATTGATATCTTGTTTAAGATCTTTTTCATGCTCTCTGTTTTCAAGGTATTTAAGTTTTACAACTCCAAATATAGGAATTATTTTTGAAAGATATTGTTTCTATGGATAAATTTTTGTCTTATCCATCCATTTTCTGCCCCTATATCTATATAATATAGAAAATTTAGGGGATAAATTCAAAAGAATGGGAAAAAATCAGGTGGAATATTTGTCCTTCTCGAAGGTGATGTCCTCATAAAGCTCCTGAGTACCTTCGTAGCTTTGGGGCAGGAAGTGGAGGCGGACACCACGAATGTGCTTTTTGGCACGAAAAGCCTTAGGGTCATCTACCTTCTCACTTTCAATCTCCAGCTTCATCATACCCCAGTCAGGAAGACGAACACGGTCGCCCTCGCGCAGATGATTGTTGACGACTTCCGCCAAACACATAATAACACCATGAATGGTTCCCTGATTGATGTGCATACGTTGGGCTGTTTCCTCCAGGATTTGTCTGCTTTCGATGGTTTTGTCGTGAACAGCAACTGCCTTATACTTGCCAAATGTTGGTAATGTGGGTTTGGTTTCTTTCTTGATTCTATATTTCATAATTTTTAAAATGTGGATTTAAATTGGTAGTTAATTCGCTACTTTCGTGGCTAATTCTGTACAAAATTACGCATTTTCAAGAGAATTTGCAAGATTAAGCCATTTATTCGTTTATTGGTTAGCGGTCGTTTTCATTGAACATTGCCACTTCGTTGACTTTCCCCTACGGGCCGTCGAGCTAAACCTTCTCGCGTTCCGCTCGCGACCCCTTCGGCGTTGAGCATTGAACATTCGTTAGCAATTAGCGGTTAACGTTATCGTTTTTGCGATTTTTGAATTATGAATTGTGAATTATGGATTATGAATTATCAAAACTGCCTACATGCCTACATAAAAACGTTGGAAAACCGCATGGTTATCGCGTTTCTCATACTTACAAGCATACATAAAGCCTACATGGAGCCTACATAAGCCTACATGCTTTTTGAGGTGTTTATAGTGAGGTAGCAAAAATGAAACAACGTAGTTGCAAGTTTTATGCTTCTTGCAAGTAAAGAAATTCTCTAGAGAATTTGGCCGCTTCTACGTATAATAGCAATTGTTTGCACGCTACATAGCTGAAAATTCTCTAGAGAATTTCAAAGCAAGCAAAAAGAATACTTTTTGCGAGCAGGCAAATTAGTTTTTGCAAGCTAAGCATTGAGCATTGAACATTGAGAATTGAAACTTCGGTTCGAGGCTGCTTACACTCGGAAAAGCTGATGCGGGCATCGCCTTTCTCTCGCTTAGTCGCAGCCTTGAACATTATTTCTAAAGTCTAAGGTCTAATTATCACTATTCACTATTAATATATGTAGGCTCCATGTAGGCTTTATGTAGGCTTTATGTAGGCTCGCGAATGTGTTAATCCCTTTATTCATCGGGAGTTTCAGCAAAATCATGTAGGCATGTAGGCAGTTTGTCAAATTAATAATTGAAGGCAGCGATTGAGTGAGAGCAATGATAAACTTGTTTAAGCATTGCCGAACGTGAGCAGGCTCGACCGCAGGTCAAAATTGAAAATTAGATTTCAGACGTTAGGACTTAGTCAACAGGAAACTAACGAACTCTAAACAGAATAAACTGACTCTAAACTCTAAACACTAAACTCTAAACTGAAAAGAAGACTTTAGATGCTAAACTTTAGACTCTAGTCTTTTGAACCACTTGAACTCTTGAACCTCTATTATCTGACTGTAGTATTGCATAATTAATTATTTTTTTGTACCTTCGCAGTCAATTTAGATTATAAAGATAACACACCACATGAAGGTAACAGTTTTAAAGAAGAAAGGTAAAAAGGAGGTTATTAACCGTATTGAACTGAATGATCTGGCAGCAGCCATTAAGGACGGGCTGATTCAGGGAACCGTAAAATACACCAGAGAAATTTATCATCTGATGAATCCCCACAGGATGGCGGACGGCCAGGTTTCCACCCAATGGGAAGGAGGCATTAAGTTGCCACGTATCTGCTTTGCCGCCGACTATCAGACACAGAAGGGTGAATGGCGAATGATTGACTATAACGGTCTGGTGGTGCTGGAGGTGAACGACCTGCAGACATACGAAAAGGCTGTTGAAGTACGTGAGCTGGCCAAGAAACTGCCTGAAACCATGCTTTGTTTCCTGGGCGGCTCGGGAAGGAGCGTGAAGATTGTCTGCCGAGGCGAACTATACGGAGGCGGTCTGCCCAAGGGAGAAGAGGAGATTCGTCTGTTTCACCTTAATCTATATAATACGGCTCGCAGAGCCTATCAGAACCAGTTCAACCTCGACATAGAATTCCTGGAGCCCCGTTTGGACAGAACGGTCTATATGAGTGCCGACCCTGAGACAGGTTTCAACCCCGATGCCCGTCCGTTCTATGCCGACACTGAGCGTCATGAACTCCCCCAGCCCATTGCGATAAGCAGAGAGGAAGACCATCTGATGCCTGGCCGAACCGTTACCAGAACCTATCATCTGAACTGGACCTTCATAGTGGAGCAGGTAATGGGGCATTATTTTGAGTTGCCCGATGAGAACAAGGAGGCCACCCTGCTGATGCAGATTGCTTCGATGTGTCTGGACCAGGGCATTCCCAAGGCTCATGCTCAAGGGCTGACCATGCTGCACCCTGCGCTGAACCAAGACAAGATGCTAGTGGAGATGATTTTTCAGACCGTCTATAGTGTGGCCGAGCAAGAGGAATGGCGCAAGAAGCACAAGATTAAGCCATTGAAAAGCGTGCCAGAGGATACTATCCAGGCTATGAAGACAGAGATTTTCCTGAATTCAAACTACGAGATGCGCAAGAACCTGTTGACGGGTGTTGCCGAATATCGCGAGAAGTTCAGCAACGACCAGCGCTTCAAGCCCCTGACAGAGGAAGTCAGAAATGACATGACGTTGAGAGCCACAGAGTTAGGAATGAAATCATGGGACCGAGATGTGAACCGTTTCATTGATTCCACGCGCATTGAGCAGTTTGACCCCATCAACACTTGGTTGGATAATTTGCCCAAGTGGGACGGTAAAGACTACATTCATGAACTGGCAGCCCGTGTGCCCACCAATCAGCCGAATTGGGAGAAGTACCTGAGATACTGGCTCGTGGGTATGGTGGCACAATGGCGAGAGAGTGATAAGCAACTGACTGGCAATGCGTTAACGCCGCTGCTGATAGGTAGGCAAGGTTGTGGAAAGACGCGCTTCTGCAAGATTCTGCTGCCAGAAGAGTTGCGTGACTATTACAACGATAAAATCAACTTCAAGAACGAGTTCGACTTGAACATCGCCCTGACAAGCTTTGCCCTCATCAATATCGACGAGTTCGACAAGACCACCTCATCGCAGCAGATTGTGCTGAAGTACCTATTGTCATCAAGCGACGTAAAGTTCCGCCCACCCTATGGCAAGACCATCAAGCAATTCCGTCGTTATACCTCTTTTATTGGCACCACCAACCAGATGAAGCCGCTGGTGGACCCAACGGGAAGCCGTCGTTTTGTCTGCGTGGGAGTTACGGGCAACATCAACTTCGAGGACGATATCTATCATGAACAGCTCTTTGCCCAAGCCCTTCATCTGTTTAGCAATGGAGAACGTTTCTGGCTGAACGACAATGAGATAGCTACGCTGATAAAGGAGAATGAGCCCTTCCAGAAGTTGAACGACTTGGTGGAGATGATTGGTGAGACCTTCCGTCGTCCCAAGGACAATGAGCAAGCCAAGTGGTGGAGCTTAGGCGACATCAGCCAACTCCTTGCCCAGCGCTATCCCAACTTCGACCCCGAGACGCCCTTCCAAAAGATAGGTTCAGCCCTGAACGACGTTCAGTTCAACTTCAAAAGCAAACGCAAGACCCAGCACATGGAGTACTGGCTAATAGAGAAGTAAGACAATATATAACACAGAAGGGGTTTACGCGTTGTAACAAAAATGGGGAGCCTCAGCCCCCCATTTTTGTTTATTCAGTTATAAGTTCGAACTTATCGCTAAGAAGGGTCTCTTCTACCCAATCCCAGTTTCCAATACCCCATTGGTTACAAATGGCGAATTTCCCTTTCTTTGTGTCTATTATTGTATATCTGTTCTTATAGGCATCATCAGAGATTAACCCTTGTGCATGTCTTTCTTCAAACTGCTGTTCATTATAGAAGAACACTCGATTATACTTATCTTCCTTTTCTAGATTAAGATCGTTTTCAATCCGTGTCTTAGCTGCGGCTAAAACAACAGCGCGCTTTCCGAGGTGTTCCCCAATGATTTGACCATTGAACTTCAATGTGTATTTGGTATAATCGCGAGTAGAATACGGCTTTAATACTGCCGCCTTATCAGGCATAATATGGTAGATGGCCATGAACAGCGGCTGATTCTTCTCATAGAACTTCTGCAATACCAGGTCTTCGGGTTGGTTAGCTCCCTTCTTCTGGTTCGAATTTGCAGCAGCTGTAATAATGTCCTCATATTTTTTCCAGAAATCTTCAAGTTTGTCTCTCTCACTCTTGCTTACGGCAAGAACAGTCAGTTCGTTGTCTGTATCAGAAATGGAAGGAACGCTTAGAGCGTTGATGTACTCCTGAAGGTATGTCTTGGTGTTTGCATCCAGATTGTTATCACCGGATAAAGGTTCAAGGACATAATCCATCAAATCTTGATAGGAGACAGGAATGAAGTGCTTATCGATGGGACGTGAACCAGAAGGCGTCAAATAGACAAAGAGCGTGAATGCGTTATCACTATAACCCTTATCTATGGGATGTTCCATTACAGCCGAATAATAGCGCTGCGTCTGATGGAGCTTCAAATAAGCATCCTTATCAGCAAACGTTGCTTTATCAAGGCTATCCATTCCCAGTTTCTTATCATTGACCTTCTCGTCAAATTTTATTTCTTCTGAGAATACCTTATTCTCAATGATAATTCGAAGGTAGTTCTTTCCACTGACGGGTTTTGTCAGGGAAACCGTAAGATAAATATCTAAACGATCTCTGGAAGGTATGGTGCTTATATCTTTGACCGTTTGTTCCGTAATGGCCTTTACGTCAGTATATTCAACCGTTCTTGAAAGGATTGCAGCCTTTAGAGCCTCATTCTTAATCTCACTATCAACCTCATTTGAATTATTGATTAAGATGTCAAGGAAACGCATAAAAGGCGCATTTCCCTTTTGATTAAATCTGTCACCTTGTAAAAGCCATGCCAAAAAAGCACTATGCGTGCTCTCGTTTCTCGACTTCGACAGAATCTCAAGAAATGATTTATTGTTGTAGTATTCCCTGATAGCTTGAGTAGCTTGATTACCATTGAAGTCTAGCAATCTGTTTTGAATTTCATTGTATGTCATGGTAGCATCCACGATTCCCTATACTTCGCGAGGTTTTAGTTATTAATTTTCAGCAAATATAGTAAAAATTTTGATATAATTCAATGCGAGCCATATTTTTATGCTCTAGTTTCGTCTTTTTCCATTAGTAACAGTTTCTTAACACCATGCTGTTTCATGGCTTCTCATTGCAAACAAGACAACAACAGAAAACATTTGTTATTAAAGACTCGCGAAGTATAGGCGAATCGTACTATCTTATGGAAGAAATAAAACAAAAAAGTGTTGTGCTTTGCTGACAAATCACCCGCCGCATAGTGCCATCGATAACACTGAAAGGCGTGGTTTATTTTAGTAGTTACAGGGAAGCTATTCACCATGTCATATCCTTAAATATACTTAAAAACGGGGTCGCGGGTAGTGCGGCAATTGTTTTTTTTCAATAAAAAATGATATCTTTGCACGGAAAATAGTTATAAAATACGTGACCATACTCCCGATTTTTATATAAAATTTGGGAGTACACTCTCAAGTTTCATGGATTTATGTATAAGAGAATATTTGATGTAGAGAGCAAGTTGGATGAGGGAATGTTCCTGTTTGGTGCACGCCAGACGGGCAAATCCACTCTTTTGAAAGAACGGTTCAAAGGAGCAATTTACTATGATTTACTTAATCCAAGAGTTAGAAAAGCCCTCAAACTGAACCCAAATTCCCTTTGGGAGGCCCTTCAGGACAAACCTGCTGGTACGCTTGTCATCGTTGATGAAATACAGAAAGTGCCGGAACTGTTGGACGTGGTGCATTCCTTGATGGTGGACAGGGGATTGTTCTTCATCCTCAGCGGTTCCAGTGCCAGGAAGCTCAAGCGGTCAGGCGCCAACACACTTGGAGGTCGTGCGATACCCGAAACGCTTTATCCTCTGGTATGGCCTGAAGTAACGGACTTCCAAATCGACCGTGCTGTTCAGAATGGTATGATTCCACGTCACTATATGGTAGAGGATGCCACCAAACGCTTGTCGGGTTACGTGAAAGTGTATCTGGACGAAGAAATCAGGGAAGAGGGCGAAGTCAGGGAACTCGATGCATTCGAGCGGTTTATGGAGGTCGCTGCCATTTCTGACGGAGAAATGCTGAACTATTCCAACATTGCTTCAGACTGTGGCGTCTCTGCCAAGACCGTCAAGTCGTATTTCCAGATTCTGTATGATACGCTTATCGGGTATGAGATTCCTGCCTTTCGGAAAGAAATCAAGCGGAAGATTATTCAGGCTCCTCGGTTCTACTATTTTGATGTCGGTCTTGCCAACTACTTGATGGGGCGCACTTCCCTGAAAAGGGGTACCGATGATTACGGTCACGCCTTTGAGCATTTTGTAATGCAGGAAATCATTGCATATAAAGGATATAACGACAAGCGAGACACGATATCCTATTGGCACACTTATGATCAGAAAGAAGTTGACGCTGTTATCGGAGATGCAAAAGTTGCTATTGAGATTAAATCATCAGAGCATGTAGAGACGAAACACAAGAAAGGGCTTAAAGCCTTCAAAGAGGAACACCCTGACTGCAGAATGATTCTCGTGTCACTCGACCCTATTACCCGCAAATCCGGTGACGAAGAATTGATTTACGTTCTGGACTTCCTGAAGATGCTTTGGAACGGTGACATATTCTAAAAATTCAAACTATTTGGCCATTTCTTTCAATTTCTCCCACACCTTCACCATTGCCCAGGTATCGAGTTCGCAGTAGCGAAGCTTGATTAATTCTTGAGGAGTTTCTTATAATCCTCTTTTCTCTGGTTATAAACAACCAAATCTGGTTCGTTTTCTATCAGAATCCGATAAATAGAGATTATCAGTTTCCTGTTGTTCGCATAAAATCTCTCTAATAGGTCACAGTCAGCCTTTGTCAGGCGACTATTTTGGATAGGCATAGGCAAGACTCTATTAATGGCTTCAATCCGGCGTTCTGCTCCCTTTCTATAATAGTAGGAAGTCCCTTTTAGAGCGTTAAACAGGGATTTATCGTAACAATCCCAAAGTGTATCATCTCCGCAAAGAAGCAACTCATGATAGCACTGAGCAGAAACAGGTTTGATACCAAATCCGTCACTTAATATTTCATTTATCTTTCTGAGCTTGTCTTGGCCAATATCATCCCTAATGTAGAGTCCGGTGAAAGAAGTCTGAGAATAATGAATAGTATTAATTGTATCACTACCGAGGTCAGCATTGTCCTTAAACACATGTGGATGAAACTTCTGTTTCGAATAGATGCACTCAAAGTCTTTTATAACATCACTTATTGTTTTCCTTTCACGAGAAATGTAATCTTTTACAGCTACTTTCAGCGCATCTGTAATGGTTTTATAAGCCTTACCGTTGTATTCGAAAAGGTGTGTAGGGATATAATATAGTTTTTCGTTGGTCTCTTTTACCACATATATCAGAAAACGTGCTCCACCATTCTGAGCACCAAAAATGTCTCTGAAGTCCTTTTGCGATTTCAATTCTCCATTCTCATTCGTGTACTTTCTCAAGGCGGCTTGGAGAGACGCTTCAAATGATAAACAATTATCCCCACCAAAAGAATACAGTTCCCTCTGAAGATGATGGTTTACTGCAGTTTCAAGAAGTCTTGCATTGTCCTCATTACTCATGAACTCCAACAATAATTGTTTCTCATAATCACTGACTGCCATGATTGATAGTTCTTTTGCCCCGATTTTTTCATCATTATCAGGCAGAGCAGGCAATTCAAGACAGCTGGCATACTCTTCTAATATCACGGCATCACGATTGTTCATCTGATTTTCTTCTATCAGTGGCATGATAACCTTATCAAGAATATCCTGATAGCAAATATGTATATATATGGGGTTCCCAGAACAATCTGAACAAGTTGGTTTCATGTCCTCAGGAACTTCTGCATAATTTGAAAGACTCCTCGGGTTTATAGGTGAAAGATATATGAAGAGCTGAAGTGCCTTCCTTCCGTCACTACAAGCATCATAGTATTTCTGGGTCTGCTGATCGTGTTCCATAGAAAGCACTTTGTTTTCAATAAAGATTTCAATAACTTTATTTCTGCTACTCTTTATAGTATTTGCGAGGTTATATCGAAGATAAACATCCAATCGTTCTTTCTTGTCTATACTGTCGTTCTTCGCATAATCGCATAAGGGATATTCTGTTTGCTTATCAGTAAGAGAGTCAACTTGTAGGGATCTTGTAAGGACTAAATTGCAAAAATCCTGTGAAATAGTCACACCCTGCTCTTTGGCCCGCATGACAACGATATCCAGAAAGTGCATAAGCGTTGCTTTCTTAGATAAATCGAAATATCTGCCTGCAAGTAATTCGGCTATCATCTTACTATGTACCATCTCATGTCGACTTTTGCCAATCATGTCAAACAGATTTTGGCGAAAGATGTATTCAACTACTTTTGAATTACGTGGATTGTTATTAAATGCCGACAGCAAGTTTTCAATCATGCTTGCTCCAATTTGTTTCTGAGTCATCTCCTGTTTCCTCTTTGCACCTACCTTTGGTAAGAAATTTGTTATCTTTTCCATAAAATTATGTTGATATTTATGTTTATAATATAGTATGTATCCCTGAAAAATTCAAATTATTCCGCCATTTCTTTCAGTTTCCCCCAAACCTTTACCATTGCCCAGGTGTCGAGTTCGCAGTAGCGGAGCAGAGCTTCACGACTGGCAGCGGCTTCTTCCGGTTTGTTCAGATTCAGCCAGAGATTCTTCGGGCACTGGCAGAATGCCGTATAGCGGGATTTGGAAAGTCTTTTCATGGATAGATGTATTATTTTGATTGTTTATCAACTTTCATTGACAAAAATAGGAAAAAGATTTTTATCTGCCAAACATTATTCTACCATTTCTTGGGAATCCTCTATTTCAAAATCTTATGGACGCTTTGTGCTCATTTCGTAGCCTTTGCCACTTGACGGATCAACGGTATTAGCACTTCATTGATTGTCGTGTCGTCCAGACGATGTTCGCCATCGAAATGGATGACGTGATGGTAGTGCTGGAGGAATGTGTCTTCGCAGTTCACCAGCGTGTCGCCTTAATTTTAATTGTTCTTCTTGTAATATAGTTTTGAAACGGAAAATATTCAAACTAAATTCATTCTTCATTAAGATTTACCAATATTCTATTTCAGAAATGGCTTCTATTCTATTTTCTGCCCTATACCTGACGTTAAGGTTGTGAACTGGACAGAATAAGACACATCGTTAAAACCAATTCCGTAAGCCGTAAGATTATGCCCGCGAAGAGAAAAGTATCCGCGGATACCAAGAAATCCCGGTACCGCGGATACAATATTCTACCTTCTTATATCCCTGTTGGGATTATTTGCCGGCAAAGTCCCTGATGATGCGTAGGGTTGAAGAATCTGCGGCAAAGACAGAGTTGAGACCTTGCTCCTCGAAAGCGGGGTCGCAGGTATAATCGTCCCAAGGCTGCCACTTATAGTTAAGCTGTGAAGCATATCCTCCCCAGCCCCAGAAACTGCAGCCGACAAACTTTCCGCCTTCAACCTCCATATCGCGATACATATCTATCATCCAGAAAACAGCCTGATAATAACGGTCGCGGCCTACTGTGGGAGAGCCTGGCGTTACCGAATAGTTGTCGCGCGGATAACCAAACTCCTCAAGAACCATAGGCTTGTTCAGGTCGCAGATTTTCTGGTAACACTCGTCTATGTATTCGGCTGTTTTGCTAATGGCATTATCTATGCTGTCTATCATAGAGGTAGGACCGTTGATCTCCTTTGCCTGAGCAATAGGACCGGATACGGAACCTATCCAATGCCAGTTATAAGGCCAGATATGGATGCAGACGAAGTCAATCTCGGGATAGGAATGAATCTCGCGGAAAAGGTCGGCATCCAGTTCACAACCCCAGATACCTTCGCTACCGGTAGTAACCAAGTGGTTGGGGTCGAGACTCTTAATCAGACTTGCCTGATCCTTTACCCATTGTGCAAAGCATGCCTTGGTGATGCTGTCACCGGCAAAAGCTCGGGGCTCGTTGGCCAGCTCCCATGCCAGGATGGCAGGAGACTCGGTATAAGGCTTACCCGTAACGGTATTGGTGCGGCTTACGATATACCTGACGTGATTGGCAGCAAACTCCTTGGCCTTGTCGTTCTGGACAAACTGGCAATGGTACTTCTGGAAAGCGTCCCAGTCGTCCGGATCGGGCACAGGACCACAGCCGGCCCACTCCAAGTAAGCACCGAAGCCACCGCTCCATTCCCATGCGTTGTTCAGATAAAGCGTTGCCGTCATATCACGCTTCTCCAACTCGGAAAGCAGATAATCCAGACCCTGAAGGATCGTATCGTTATACTCGCCCGGCTGGGACTGAAGAATAGGAGAGATGTGTCGGCCTAAACAGTCGGGGCCGTCGGCTCCTACCAGGACACGAACGGTAGTAATACCGGTTTCTTTCATCAGGTCGAGTTCCTTCTGCAATCGTTCCCGATTACCGCCTCTTCCTTCACTACCCAGAATGGCACCGTACCAGAAGTTGGCACCAATATATCGGTATTCCTCGTTACCAAGGAAAAACTTTCCGTCCTTAACGGTTACAAACTCTGTAACGGTTGTTTCCTGTTGCTGGCAACCACATATCGCACAAAGGCACAACAATAATACTAGAATGGATGATTTATTCATTGGAAATTCTATTTATAATTATAAATTTAAATGCCCTCCCATTTGGGGGAGGGATGGGGAGAGGGGCTTCTCGTTATATAATAATCTTACTCTTATGATAATTATCGCGGAAGGCCGTAGGAGAACAACCCTTCTTCTTCTTGAAGATGCGGTTGAAGTTACTGATGTTGTTAAATCCGCACAGGTAGCAGATGTCGGCCACGCTGTTGGAAGAATCAACCAAGAGGCGGGCGGCATGACCCAGGCGAATATCAATCATATAATCAGAAACCGTCTTTCCTGTACGCATACGGAAGAAACGGCTGAATGCTGCGGGTGTCATTCCTGCAATATCCGAAAGGGTCTTCAGGCGAATTTCTTCCTTGTAATTCTTGTCGATGTATTCCTCTACCTCACGTACTCGTCTGCTTTCGGGAGCATTCTTAACATTGGCAAACGACTTGCTGGCCAACAGATGATAGTTTTTCTGCAAAGACAATTCGTATAGAATCTCCAGCAGTCCCAAAATACGGTAGAAACCTGGCTGAGCCTGCGTAATACGTGTAATCTTACTATAAAGTCCCATAATGGCGGGAAGTTCGAAGGCTATGCCACGCTTGGCATTCTCGAACAGAGTTCGAAGGCTGCTCAGCTGATTCTTCTGCAAGAACTGTTCGCCCAACATATCTACGGGGAACTGAATGGTAATTTCGTGAATAGACTGGCTCTGGCAATCGTACTGGTCCCAGGTGTGTTCCAAACCACTTCCCACCAGCACTAAGTCGTATTTACCGAGAACCTCGATGCTGTCTCCGACAATTCGTCGGGCACCATCGCAATTTTCAACAAAGTTAAGCTCCATCTCTTCGTGTCTGTGCAAAGGATAAGAGAATCTTACCTTATCCCTATCCATCATATAGAAACAGTCCTTTTCGGAAAGAGGAGTTATCTCCGTCATTACATTGTCCATAATATATATAATGTATTTTTTTTGGCCGCTAAATTATACAAAAGATGCGAAACGAGCAAATTTTATACCAAAAAGTACGCAAAAGATAACATCCCACGCATACTTCTTAATATTTTTTTGTATTTTTGTAGGCACATAAAAACCATCAAATTCTTATAAATCAGCAATGAAGAAAAGAGCATTTCTTAGCATTATGACGTTTGCCACCATTTTGCTAACCCTTACAGAAAGCGCTTGTGCGCAGAGTTCATGGAAGAAGCAGACCGCTCCGGTGATGACTCCCTGGGGCGAGCAGCTGACAGCCGACAATGTCTGGCAGGAATATCCCCGCCCCTCTATGCAAAGAAAAGACTGGATGAACCTGAACGGTGTATGGCAATACTTTAAGCGTTCGAGCATAAAGTACGACTACGAGAAAAGCGTCTCGTTCTTCTCCAAATCCATTCTGGTTCCTTTCCCCGTAGAATCGGCTCTGTCTGGTATTATGGACAAGAATTACTCAAGTAACAGAAATGCGACTTTCATGTACAGGAGAACCTTCAGCCTACCTGATTCATTCAAGGGAAAGAATGTGCTGCTTCATTTCGGTGCCGTTGACTGGCGCTGCTACGTTTATGTGAACGGTGAGTTAGCAGGAACACACGACGGAGGATCCGTACCATTCTTCTTTGATATTACCTCCTTGCTAAAAGAAGGAGCAGAACAGGAACTGCAAGTTGCCGTATGGGATCCTACTAACGGGGGGCAGCCCAATGGCAAACAAAGTGTTTCGCCCAGTGGTATATGGTACACTCCCAACAGCGGTATCTGGCAGACCGTCTGGCTGGAGCCTGTAAATCCCACTCATATTCTCAGTTACGAACCTATCCCCGACATTGACAACTCCACCGTCAGCATAAAGGTGAAGACATCTGCCCCATGCGATGTTACGCTGACCGTGAAAGACGGAGACAATATTATTGCAGAACAAACAGGGAATTCAGAAAAGACGTTTACCCTTTCCATACCATCGGCAAAACTATGGAGCCCCGATGAGCCCAACCTTTACAATCTGGATATTGCAGTAAAAGGACAAGGGAATGGGGCTGATAAGGTAAGCGGATACTTCGGAATGCGGAAATTCTCGCGTGGAATGGTGGACGGACATCCTGCCGTACTGCTGAACAACAAGCCCCTCTATATGTACGGCCCTCTGGATCAAGGCTGGTGGCCCGACGGATTGCTGACACCGCCCTCTTACGAAGCTATGATATATGACCTGCAGGTAATGAAGGACTTTGGCATGAATATGGTCAGAAAACATATCAAGCTGGAGAACGACCTGTGGTTCGACTGGTGCGACAAGAACGGACTGGTTGTCTGGCAAGACATGCCTTCGGGCTGCGGAAGCGGACTGGTTGGAACCCTGGAATATAATATGCAGAATTTCTACCGCGAGAATGAAGCGCTCATAGAAGCTACACGACACCATCCCTGTATCGGAGCCTGGGTGGTTTGGAACGAAGGATGGGGACAATATCCCGAACGCGGAATGGCCCACACCAGAAGAGCTGTAAATAGCGTTATTGCAGCCAATCACGACCCAGGAAGATTCGTACACGCCGTAACAGGATGGGTAGATGTTGAGATGGGGGATTTCCTGGACGTACATTCGTACCCCGCCCCAGGGGCAGCAACCAACCCTGTAAATGAGCGAATTGCCTCGTGCGGCGAGTTTGGCGGCATCAACCTATTTATAAAAGGACACATGTGGGCAGGCTCCGATGTCAACTACACAACCGTTGAAGATGCAGCGACCTACACCAGCCTGTACAACCATTATACCGACTGCCTGCAAAGACTTCAACAGGAAAAAGGCCTGTGGATGTCGGTCTATACACAGATTACCGATGTGGAACAAGAGTGTAACGGCCTGATGACCTATGACCGCAAGGTGCTGAAAGTATCACCCGAGCAGCAAGCCACTATGAAGGCCAACATACAACGTACCATCAATTGCAGATTTAAAGGAGCAAAGACCATTGTTGCGGCAGGCGACGAGAATACTGGCATCCAATGGAAATACACGACAACGGAACCCGCCGGCGACTGGTACACGACAGACTTTGCTGCAGCAGGTTGGAAAACAGGTGCTGCCGGCTTCGGCGGAGGGGGCAGGACTGCGTGGTCAACCAGCGACATCTGGATCCGACGTAACTTTAAAATAAACAACGTAGAAGCCAGTCAGCTACCAGAACTCCGGCTGTGGATGTTCCATGACGAGGATGCCGAGGTATACATCAATGGGATTCTTGCAGCTAAAACTACCGGCTATAATACCAGGTACGAACTATGGCCCTTGTTGCCTGAAGCCTTGAATGCCTTGAAGTTAGATGGAACAGACAATGTTATAGCTATCCACTGTAAGCAGACAACAGGCGGTCAGTTTATAGACTGTGGACTGAAGCTCAGCCAATACACAGACAACTCCGACCTGCAGGTAGAACCTATGCCAGAGAAGACTCCGGCACCCGAATTCAAGAGCGAGAGCGGAAAAGCCTATCTGATGACCTATACGCTGCCCACAAGCAAGAAATTACATTATGCATACAGCCTGGATGGTGCCAAGTGGAAGACCATCAATGGCAACAGGGGCATTCTGAAAGGAGATTTGGCGAGTGTGGAAATGAATGCTCCCTTCGTGCGCAGAATAAACACAGATGGGAAAAATGTCTTCCACCTATTGGCAGATCCAGCAGATGCCAATCAGACAGGTTTCTATCATCTGCAGAGCGAAGACCTTATCAACTGGACGGTAGGTGATAACGGAGACATTCTGGTAAAACCCTCTTCCACAGAAACAAGCAGAGGGGAATCGCCCGAATGGATATACGACGAAGCCTCATCAAATTTCTTTATCTATTGGAGTGCTAAGAACAGCGACAAGAATAGTATCTTTCTATCGACGACAAAAGATTGGAAGAAGTTCTCGTCACCACGTGTTTTCTTTGCACCCGGCTATTCTGCTTACGACATGCATATAGAGAAAACGGGAGAAGATTATACCGGATTCTTCTTTAACAGCGACCGGAACATCTGCACCACACAGACAAACGCAATAAAGATTACTGCAACGAAATTCTCAGACCCACAACGTGTCTTCAGCTCGCAGATACCCAAATCGAGAGGTCCGCAAACCTTCCCCGCAATGGATAACAGCGGATGGTTCTTGCTGTACAACCCAACGGAGAACGGCGGACAGACTATGAGCAAAAGCGGTAACCCCAACGAGAACAAATGGTATCCTTGTGACGAAAACGAATTAACTCTGCCTGCCGAGGCCGAGCAAGGTTCTGTCTTGGTTATCACAACCGATGAGCTCAATGCCATATTGGGTTCTTTCTTCTACGAGGAATGTGATGTCTTGCCGACAGCAGAGAAAGAGGCACAAACGTGGAAGTACCAAACAGCCAGCAATGCTTCCACAAATACGGTCTGGACAAGAAAAGACTATAAGGAAACCTCATGGAAAGAAGGGCTGGCAGGCTTCGGTGGCAGCAATCCCCCAGGAAGCGTTGTAAATACCGCATGGACTACTTCTGTCATTCGCATCCGCTATCATTTGGACCTGACCGGGTTCACGCCAGAGCAGATTCAGGCCTTGACAGGAAGAATCCACCACGACGAAGACGTAACCGTTTACTTTAACGGAGTAGTTGCTTTTAAGGAGACCGGATATCTTACCTACTACAAGAACGTTTCCATCAGTCAGGAAGCCCTGGATGCCCTCACACCCGATGATACCAACGTTATCGCCATCGAGTGCATCAACAAGGGAGGCGGTCAGTATATCGACTTCGGTCTCTCCGGCATCCGTCCCATCCCGACAAAGATAACAGAAATCCCCGCCACCGATATTAAGGTTCAACCCGAAAGCGGCATCTACAACCTTTCCGCCCAGCGCCTCCCTTCCCCAAGGGCAGGAATAAACATCGTGAACGGAAAGAAGATACTGTACTAAAACGCCTGAATATCCCCTATTGACCCAAGTTTCATTAGGGGATATTCAAGTAAGAAAGGAACGCCTGGGGCTTATCGTTTAGGATGAGGGACTCTGGGAACTCGGTTTTTGCAAGGAGAGGCCAGATGAAGCGGTAGTCGGCAATATCGAAGGAGATATGTGCATCACTACTGAGGATGACGGGAACTTCGTACTGCTTACACAGACGCAGGATTTCCAGATTGTTCACTTCAGCGGCTTCTTTGTTGCGAATGGGATTCAGGCTGCTGTTGTTAATCTCCAAAAGAGTTCGGGATTCCTTTGACGCCAAGACAAGCGGTTCGAAAAGAAGGTCGGCCGTTCCGTCACCCGGATGACTGATAATGTGTGTCCAGGGATTGCGGATGGCAGCCTCCACACCAGCCGTATTCTCTTCCTTAGTTCCGCCCTCCCAGCAGAGCGAATGCACACCGGCAATGCGGATGTCCATCTTGCGGTAGTAATACTCGTTTAGGTCGAGCGTTCCCTTGGTGTCTAGAATATTCAACTCGCCGCCTAAGAGCAGGCGGACGCCATACATTTGGCGGGGTACAATGTGCAAGTTGCGGAAATAGATAGGGTCGCAAGTCCCGGGAATGCCGGGCGCGTGTTCCGTGATACCCAGAATCTGCAAGCCGCGGTTGGCTGCCTCGTGTGCCATCTCCTGAATGGTGCTGTAGGCGTGACCGCTAGCAACTGTATGGGTGTGTACATCAAGTAAAGGCTTCATTTTATTTTATTCAAAATTCAAAATTCAATGTTCAAAATTGATGCTGCGCATCGCTATCACGCTATTTCGATGGGCGGTGCCGTAAATTCCCTGCCATCAATAATAAGTTGATAGGCCTGAAGGCAAAGGTGGTCCGAGGGAGAACCATACAGACGGTCGCCAACGATAGGATTGTTCAAGCCATCGGGGTGCGCACAATGCACACGCAGCTGATGGGTGCGGCCCGTCTGAGGTTGCAGTTCTACCAAAGCATGACCTCCGACATTCTCCAGTACCTTATAATATGTTATTGCCGTCTTGCCGCGCTGATAATCTACCATCTGTCGGGGGCGATCCATAATATCCGGTCTAAGCGGCAGACGAATCTCGCCCTGCTGACCAACAGGCATTTCTTTCTCCAAGAGGGTCCGATAGGTCTTCCTGATTCTATGGTAACGGAAATCCTCTTGCAGTTTATGATACATCTCATCGGTAAGAGCTATGACCATCAGTCCGCAGGTATCCATATCCAGACGGTGAACAATCATTGGTCCGGTAGCCTGCGGAAACATCTCCCTGACGATACTTTGCACATTAGGCAAATCGTCCTTTCCAGGAACCGAGAGCATTCCGTGGGGCTTTACGATGACGGCTATCTGTGGGTCATGATAGATGACCTCCAGTGTTTGGGATTGTTGCTGCAGCAACGGATTCTCCTCTACCCGCAAGCCCTGTAGCATGTGACGCAGAATGGGCTTGCATCTGCTGTTACAGGCGGGATAAAAATGACCCTCCTGTCGGAGTTCATCACGCGGCGAATCGCCTACCCAGAATTCAGCCATGCAAAGCGGTTGCAGCCCTTCCTTGTATGCTGCCTGGAGCAAACGCGGGGCACAACACTCCCCTGCCCCGCTGGGAGGAGTGGATGCAAAGAGCTCTGTCAGGTTCTTGCTCTCGCCCTTAGCGTTCAGGAAAGAGAACTGGCGGAAGAGCCATTGCTGAAGGGCAACACTACGGTCGTGCCGTTCCTGCTGCAACTCCCCTATCTGCTGCTGGAGCGCACGCATAGAAGCCTCATCGGCATCTATCCTTTGCTTCCATTCCTGCTGCAAGCGTTTGAATTGCGCCTTCTGGAACTGGCTCTGCCTAATCATCTCCGGCTCTATAGCTGTCAGCTCCTCGGCAGAAAGCTCAGCACGCAACCGGTGACGTTCTTCCTTCTGCTTCTGTATCTCTGCACGATAGTCGTCCAACTCCTTTTGCATCTGCTGGCGCAAAGGGCTTTCTTTTATTTCTGCCTGAAGGGAAGCTATCTTAGCATTGATAGATGATATTACCGCTTGCTCCTCCTGGAAATAGCAACCGGGCTCCATAAGGTCGAATACCGGAGGAACAAAGTACGGGTGACGGGTCTTACCGTCCAAGGTTCCTGAAAAAGCTGCAAGGTAAAATAAACCCTCTCCACCCAAAGGGGGGAGTCGGAGGGGGGCTACAATTAACACACCGAACATCTTGCCTACCTTAAGTTCCTTCGCCCATTGTGACTGGGTTTTCAGATAAGCCTGCACTTCCTGCGCCGCCAACATACACAAAGGATGAGGCTGGTAGCAAAAGGGATAAGTAAAATACTGGGGAAGAGCCCCCTCCCATCCTCCCCCGAGGGAGAGGGGATGAATTGCTACAGCCATAACATACCCTCCGGACCCATGTTAAATAGCAAATCCACAATACTTAAATCCTGCAGGAAGCCGTGCTTACGGGCAAAAACCTGATAGTAAGGTTTCTCCACCAGAGGAAACACGGGTTGCTCGCCACCATAAGCGGTAGTACGGGAAATAGGTGTATCAATATCTATAAGGGAACAGACGAGGCGCAGGAGGTCTTCGTTGAAATCAGCCAAAAACTCCCACCTTTTCTCGTAAAAGGGAGCAAAGTCATCGGCATAATACTCAAAGAAGGGACTCTGCCGGTAGCTACTCTGCAAAGCGTTCCAATGCAGATGCCGCCAATTACCATGATCGCTGATACGTATATCGCGCATCAAGGCATGTGGCTCGGGCTTCACAACGGGAATGCTAAGGGCAAGAGCACCCTGCGGGCTGTCTATCAAACAACGGTTGCGGAAGGTTTGCTTGCGGTAATGGTCGTTTACCTCAAGTTGCGCCTCATCGGCCCTAAAGAGTGCCGAATAATGAGATACCGGAGCCAGATAACAACAAGGAAGAAGCATTATTAGACTTTAGACCTTAGACTTTAGTCCCCCTCTCTCTCGGAGAGGGGTTAGGGGTGAGGCTGGAGGGTTAGGAAGAGGGTCCTTACTTAATATTATCCACCAGACGGAACAGACGGTTCCATCTTATATGATGTCCGCTGAGCCAAGGACGGTCGACATCCGTACTCCACCAGATAACGATGGGCTTTCCAACAATATGGTCTTCGGGCACAAAGCCCCAGAAACGACTGTCGGCCGAGCAGTGACGGTTGTCGCCCTGCATCCAATAGTAGTCCATCTTGAAGGTGTATTCGTCTGTCTCCTCTCCGTTGATGATAATCTTGCCCTCGGGAGTGACATCCAATGTATTACCCTCGTAAACACGGATGGGGCGTTCGTAGATGGGCAGATTCTCCAGCGTAAGCTTTATCTTCTCACCCTTCTTGGGAATCCAGATTGGCCCATAGTTGTCTTGAGTCCATCCTGTATATCCGTTCTGGGGATAAAGCATAGCTATTTCGCGCTCCTCTACAGGAGTAATGCTATTGACGTAAGCTGTCTGTTTCTCCAACGCTTCCTTTGCGGCCTTGGTCAGAGGCATAACGCCAGACTTTTCCATATCATTCACGTCGCTCATGCTCAAGCCCAGTTCGTAGCAAATGTCGGCAGGAAGATAGTTATTCTTGAGGTCCACATTATACTTGTACTGCACATTCTCGGCATCAGGATTTTCCTTACCGTCCAGATAAATCACCTTATCTTTTATCTGTAAAGTCTGTCCGGGAAGGCCCACGCAACGCTTTACATAGTTCTCCCTACGGTCAACAGGACGGGTTGCTATCTGACCGAATTCGTTAGGAGCGGTCTTTATGTATGCCTTACCCATATCATACACGGCCTGAAAATACTGTCGCTGCTGCAAGGTTGTAAGGCTATCAAGGATAGGGATAGGCACTTCTGCCTGCTGCTGCCAGAGTTGGTAGCCTATGCCATAACATATAGAATAGTATTCTGTTTGGTACGTAGGATTGGTGAAAATGGTATCACCTGCAGGATAGTTGAACACTACGATATCGTTCAGCTGAACCGGCTTGGGGCTGACGCGCTTGTACTCCCACTGAGGCCACTCGATATAGCTTTTTCCTAAACCAAAGGGAAGCGTATGCTGGCAGAGAGGCATGTGTAAGGGAGTCTGCGGCACACGGGGGCCGTAGCTCATCTTGCTTACCAGCAGATAGTCACCTACCAAGAGGCTCTTCTCCAACGAACTGGAGGGGATTACATAGTTCTGGAAGAAATATACGTTTACGAAATAGACGGCCACCAAAGCGAATACAATGGCATCTACCCATCCCATCACGGTCCGGACAACGGGATTATCGGATTTCTTCCACCAAGTCCAGGGAATGAACTTTGTTACGTACGCATCGAAGATAAACGGAAGGATAATCAGTCCCCACCAGGCATCTACCCAGTAAAGGAAAGCTATGTATAAACCACAGTAAATGATGGCGCGAGCCCAATCGGCCCAACTGGCCTTTTTCTTATTATTCTTATTCATCTTTTAAAACTGAAACAAGTCTTTCATCGTTAATAATCCCTCGTGGCTGACCGTATATTCGGCAGCTAAGACAGCACCCATAGCGAAACCGCGACGGTTGTGTGCATCGTGGGTAATGGTAATAACATCCTCGGGAGAGTCGTAAGTGATAGTATGAATACCGGGAACTTCTTTCTGGCGGATATCGTCGATACGCAGCACCTCAGGCTTTGTCTCGTGCAGGCCCCAGCGCTCCTTGCGATCCAGATTCTCTATAATCTGCTCGGCCAGCGTGATGGCGGTGCCAGAAGGAGCATCCAGTTTGTGCACATGATGGGTCTCCACCATATTCACATCATACTGTTCGAACTGGTTCATTATCTTTGCCAGATATTTGTTTACGGCACCGAAGATAGCCACACCCACACTGAAGTTGCTGGCCCAAAAAAGGGTCTTACCCTCCGTGGTACATGCCTTACGTACTTCGGCCTCGTGGTCCTTCATCCAACCGGTTGAGCCGCTAACCACCTTCACCCCAGCCTTCCAAGCTTTCAGGTAATTGTCGTATGCCGTCCAGGGAGTAGTGAATTCTATCGCCACATCTGCGCTGGCAAAAGCAGCAGATTCAAATTCCTCCTGGTTGTCGATATCTATTATGCTAACAATCTCGTGTCCTCTGGAGACGGCAATCTCCTCTATCATCCGGCCCATCTTGCCGTATCCTATCAATGCAATTTTCATACCTTATTATATAATTTACGTGCAAAAGTAAGGATTTTACACCGAAAAACACTACTTTTGTATATAAAATTAAGTTAATGCGGATTGTAACGTATGGAAAAACTGCTCCACTACGTGTGGAAACACAGAATACTCCCCCTAAAGTCGCTCCTTACAACAGACGGGCGCGAAGTTGAAATTATAGACCCCGGCATGCACAACACCAACCAAGGACCCGACTTCTTCAATGCTAAACTGAAGATTGGCGGAACCCTTTGGGCCGGTAACGTCGAACTGCACCTGAAATCATCCGACTGGTTCCGACACGGGCACGACTCCGACCCCTCGTACAACAACACCATTCTGCATGTTGCTCAAACCATCGACTGCGAGATAACCACGCAGGAAAGAACCCACCCGCCGCAACTGCAGCTGGATATTCCCTCTCACCTTTATCAGAGTTATCAGGAGTTGTGTCAGACCGACGACTATCCCCGCTGCCATAAAATCATTCCTTCTATTCCCCCGATGAAGGCTCACATGTGGATGGATGCTTTGCTGGCCGAACGAATGAAAGAACGCGCCCAGAAGGTACAGGACCGGGTAAACCTGCTGAATGGCGACTGGGAGCAGGCAACTTTCGTGACCCTCTGCCGCAACTTCGGTTTTGGTCTGAACGGCGACACCTTCGAGCGTTGGGCTATGCAGATTCCCCTCCAGGGAATTGCCAAACACAGGGACAGCCTGTTTCAGATAGAAGCCGTATTCCTGGGATTGGCAGGCCTGATAGACGAGGCAGCAAAAGTAAAAGGCGAAGAGATGGCCGAAAAATGGAAACGCGAGTTCGCCTTTCTCTCGCATAAGTTCCAGATGCCAGAACCTATGAAGGCCAGCGACTGGAAGCTACTCCGTTCCCGGCCTCAGAACTTTCCGCACATACGCATCTTGCAAATCGCAGAGTTGTACCATAGCGGAAAGGCACAGATGTCGGCCCTTACAGAAGCCAAAGACTTAAAGGAGATGCATCGGATTCTGGGCGTGGGAGGCACTTCGCCCAAAAGCCGCAACCTGATTATTATCAACACCATAGTGCCGTTGCTCTATGCCTACGGAATGCATCGGTCCGACGACAGGCTTATCCAAAAAGCCATAGCACTGCTCGAGGAACTGCCCGCCGAGGACAACTACATCCTGCGTCAATGGAAGGCTTGCGGACTGAATGTAGGAACTGCTGCCGACAGTCAGGCGCTGATACAACTGAAACGTGAATACTGCGACCGCAAGGATTGCCTGCGCTGTCGCTTTGCATATGAATTCTTAAAATCGGTTAGCGGTTAAGGGTTAGCGGTTAGAGATTAGAGTAATTTTTGATTTTTGAATTTTGAATTTTGAATTATAATGAATTACGTATATGAACTGAAGATGAAGGTACGCGACTATGAGTGCGACCTTCAGGGCATTGTCAACAATGCCAACTACCAACATTACACCGAGCACACACGTCACGAATTCCTGCTGCAGTCAGGCATCAGCTTTGCCGATATGCACAACCGCGGTATAGATGCCGTCGTGGCGCGTCTGAAAATGGCTTTTAAGGTTCCCCTCCGCAGCGGCGACGAGTTTGTCTGCCGCATGCGCATAAAGAAGGAAGGAGTACGCTTTGTCTTCTTTCAGGATATCTTCCGCGTGCCCGACGAGACAATGGTGCTCCGCAGTCAGATAGATATCGTCTGCTTAGTGAACGGACAGTTGGGTGAGTGCCCCGAGTTGGAAGCTTTGTTAGAACCCTACTTCGAGAAAGCATGACAGAACAGGAAACCCTTTACTCCATAGCCCTATCGTTTGTTCCGCGCATGAATCTTCTCAACAGGAAAATGCTGTTTGAGAATTTGGGCTCTGCAACGGAAATATTTGAGCATCGCCACGACCTTAAGGAGATTGTCCCCAATGCCAGCAAAGCTACGTTGGAGGCGCTGGCCACGATGGATATGCATCTGAAGAGGGCCGAAGAGGAACTGGCTTTTGCTCAGGCAGGACACATCCAATGCATCGGTTTTAACGATGAGGCTTATCCGGCCAGACTCCGAGAATGTCCTGATGCTCCCATCCTGCTTTATTACAGAGGAACCTCTTCCCTGAATTCCCAACACATCATCAGTATGGTGGGAACCAGACAGATTACTCCCTACGGAAAAGATATCTGCCGGGAGTTCGTAAAGGAACTCAAACGGCTATGCCCTGATACCCTGGTGGTAAGCGGACTGGCTTATGGCGTAGATATTCACTGCCACCGTGCCGCGCTGGAGCAAGATATGGAGACCGTAGGTGTGCTGGCTCATGGGCTTGACCAGATCTATCCCCGCATGCATCGCGATACGGCCGTCCGGATGGTGCAACAGGGAGGTCTGCTTACCGAATTCCCTTCACGAAGCAATGCCGACAAGAAGAACTTCGTGCAGCGCAACCGCATCGTTGCAGGTATAGCAGACGCCACTATTGTGGTGGAAAGTGCCCAAAAGGGAGGTTCACTTATTACTGCTGAGATTGCCGAAAGCTACGGGCGCGACATCTTTGCCTTCCCCGGGAGGATTGGTGATACGTATTCCGAAGGCTGCAACAACCTGATACGCAGCAACCGTGCAGGCCTCATCACCTGTGCCGAGGATTTTGCCAAAGCGATGGGATGGGAAACAGAAGTCCAGCTACATCAGCAACTGAGCCAAGGACTTCAACAAGAGTTATTCCCCGATCTTTCAGAAGAAGAACAGCGCATCGTAAAGGCATTAACGGGAACCGACAGTAAGCAGATTAATATCCTTGCCATCGATACTAATATACCCATAGGCAAGCTTACCAGCCTGCTCTTTAACTTAGAAATGAAGGGAGTGGTACGTCTGCTTAGTGGAGGCTGCTACCGGTTGGTATAAAAAGCCTCGATGTTATTGATACAGAGAGGACCGCGTGCTTCAGAAACAGAGATTCTGACAGCTGATGCTTCTATGGTCGGGAAACGCAAAATTCTTTTATAGCCAATGGTGGTTGTGGGTTCGCCTGCATCCACCATTTGCCATTTATCACCTACAAGCGTCTCAACGGTAAAAGCTTTTACCCTTTGTCCCAACGGGATGTATTCTTGCAGCAAGAGGCGGTTCACCTTGGTGGGTTTACCGAACGAGAAGGTCACAGAGCCTGTATTCTCGCCGTCTGGCGTTGCCCAATAGGTGTCCCATTTGCCGTCGTTCAACTTCTTAGCCGAAAATTTCTTACCTCGCTCGTTGCTGGCTGTAACCTTTGCCTTTCGCAGGAGGTTGGTCTTCATATCTTCTTCAATAATCTGACGGAAACGCACAGCATTGGCACTATCTATAGCATTTACCCTACCCTCGCGGTCAACGGGAAAATTCAACAGGAACGTCGCGTTACGCCCTACCGACTTATAATACAGGTCAGCCAACTGCTCCGGGGTTTTCACGTTGCTATCTTCCTCGGGATGATAGAACCAACCCGGACGGATAGACACATCACACTCTGCAGCCACCCAGGCATCACCGTTAACGTGACCACTTTCCAGTTCCTGATGCTTATCGTAGCCAGGATAGACATCGTTCTTACGTACAAAGGCCCAGTTGGTTGTACCAGCCTCTCCTCTTTCGTTGCCCACCCATCGGCAACCGGGACCTCCATCGCTGAAGATGATAGCCTGCGGCTGATGCTCTTCTATAATAGAATGTATCTTGGGGAAGTTATAGTAGTTGCGGCGATCAATCTTACGTGTTTCGCGGGCCCCTCCATAATAGCCGTCACCTCCGTTGGCTCCATCTAACCACACCTCGAAGAGAGGTCCGTAGTTTGTTACGAGATCCGTGAGTTGCTTGTGATAGTAATCGACATAAGCCTGTCGTCCGTATTCGGCATGATTCCTGTCCCAAGGCGACAAGTAAACGCCCATTTTTAATCCATACTTATTGCAAGCCTTACGCAATTCAGCCAATACATCCACTTTGCCATCCTTGTTCTTCGGACCATTGTAAGCAGAACGCGTGATATTATAATCAGTAAGCGGACTGGGCCACATGGTGAACCCGTCGTGATGCTTGGCCACAATTATCACACCCTTCATACCCGCCTGCTTAAAGGTTCTCACCCATTGTTCCACATCCATACGGCTGGGGTTGAACGTCTTGGGGTCAGCATCGCCATAACCCCACTCTTTATCAGTAAAGGTATTCAGGCCATAATGCACAAAAGCATACGTTTCCATCTTCTGCCACTCCACTTGTTTGGGCAAAGGCAGAGGGCCAACGGGAGCAGGAGGTGTATTCTGCGCTAAAAGAGTGAAGAGCGAAGAGTGAAGAGTGAAGAATAAAAGGATGCGTTTCATAACATATTATCTTTAATGTGTTTCAAATCTTCTTGTCGAAAAGAGTAATAGATATTAAAAACCAAATAGGGCAAAAAACTCAGGAATGAAATCCATTCAATTATTGTTATTGGGTGAGATTCCCTTCCTGGGTAGAAAACTCGGCCAACATAAGGTTGGAAAAGGAAACATGACAATGCAAAAATAGAAAAAAGGAACGCCCACAAGCAATCACGCTTTACACAATAGCGCACAGAAAACAGCAAGGGGTTTAGTAAAGCGGAAGCATAAAGAGTCCAGCATACAATAGTATTTTGCCATGATTCATTGAAAAACCACCCTGAGAAGCACTTGGGCATGTTATCGTACCACAAGGGCATCAGAATGAATATAACAAACCACATCACCACTAAAACTATGGTGCTGGGGGTGACAATAACCATTATCCTATGAAGTAAACGGAAAGGAATTTTCATAACATCCTTTATTTCTTAATCCGAATATTTACACCTTCTGGTGAATTTTCGAAAGTGAGCCAGAGAAGACGGCGGGAAATAGCATTCACAGGAGCAGTTATCTTTCTCGCCATATAACTGACGGATTTACCCTCGGCATTTGTACAGCTGATATTTTCCATTCCATACTCCTTGGGCAGATAAAGGCAGATGATGTTGGTGGTGTTGAGGGGTGATTTGCTGATGAAACTGAAACCTTCATCCGATATCTTCTCATCATATTGGCGCGAAGCAGCAGCAATTACCTGAGGGCGTTTCTTGTCAATCTTCTTCAAATCAAAGAAGAAGCCTTGCGCTCCAGGCAGGATACTTGTCTCCGAATAATAGGTGAGTTCGGGTGAGAAGAGGTCGATGTAATCGCCTTTTATCATATAGGGATCATCATTCACCACATTTTCATCCAACACAGCAACAAGCGTATAGGGTCCGCGCTCCAGATAGAAAGAGTTTTTCTGCTGCAGTTTGCCGTAAGCCTTCTCTACTATATCCACGAACTGCCTGTCTCCACCCTTCTTGAGTACGTACTCTTTGGGGTCGTGACGTAACACATACACTTTTCCCTTACCATATTTATATTCCCCTTCTTCTGCCTTCTCAGGAATATCCATCAGGGAGAAGAGATGCTGCGAGGGTGCTGTATAGTGCATACCATTCTGGTTCCACCATTCCTGCACATTCTGATAGGGATCGTCATCTCTGCCCGAATAGACGATGATTCCTCCTCTCTTTACCCAGTCTGCCAGATAGGTGTGTGTTTCTGCCGAAAGGGGCTTCATATTGCTGTAAGACATCAACAGCACGCGCACATTCTTCCATGTATCAGCATACCCAACATTCTCGATGTGCGTGATGCTCACAGGTACGCCACGCTTGAGCAACGGAAGTGCCTCACCATAGAAATTAGAGAGCTGAGGATCGTCGTACCCTTCCACCGGACGTGGAGAACGTTGGAACATCAGCGAGTTGGCCATCAGCACAGAGATACCTTGTGAGCCGCTCACAGCCCCCTTCCCCGCTCCCCCCGAGGAGGGAGTGCGCGGCATGAAGTTCAACGTGTTTATCATCACCTGCATCTGTGTGGAATAGAATCGGGGTATGTTCGCCTTTTCGTCGCTGTTGGCACTTACCCGATACAGACCTTCGTAGATACGGTCGGGCCAAGGCATTATCTCATAGTCGGCAATCTGCGGATAGAGCAGTTGAGCCGTAAAGGTGGCCTGATAGTTGCGTTTGTAATCCTCCCAATCCTTGGCCCGGTCTTCTATCGGGTCTGTCAGGAAGAACATCTTACGCCCTGTGGGACGGGTCATCGATTCCATACAGCCATACTCCAGAAAAGCCGTCTCGAAGACGCGTTCCTTGGCCTTACCATTGAAATAGTTGGGTTCACGCGAAGTGCCCGTCCACACTTGGGCAATGTAGCCGTCGCAACTCTCCATAGAGGCCAATGATGCTTCGGGCGAAACAATCTGCCACTGAGAGTAATTGAGCAACGAGTGCGTGGGCACATAACAACGGATATTCATTCCCTTCTCGCGCCCATATTGCTTGGCATAGGTGAAAGCCTCATCAAGGGCACGGTAGTAGAGGTGATACTTCAACTTATTGGAGAGATAGGTATTCTCGGCACTTTCGTGCTGGGGTCGCCAGGGGAAACCGTAATACGCCTGCCATTCACGTTTGAAAGCCTCGCTGTATCCGGCTCTTGCCCAAAACTCCGGCTCCTCCAGGAAGATGGCATCGATGCCTGCATCTATAACAGGTTTGATGTGGCGTTCCTTAAAGTACGAGAGATAATTCTTGGTGGGTATAATATAAGGTATCAGGCGGCCGTGCCAGATGGTATCGCCCTGAGCCGTCTTCTGTCCTTCATCCAAATGCCATTTCCCGTCCCACTTGCCTGTGAAGTAATCCTGATACTCGCCCCAGGCAATACCTGTCATAAAATGAACGGTATAGCCATGATTACGCCACGATTCCACACGTTCGCGGAAGGTCATCCTACGGTTATCGTTGGCTCCATACACCATCACCAGGTCGGAGCGGATATCCGTGACGAGCTTCCAAGGGCCAGCCGTCTGGAACGTAGTCTTCTCCTGAGCAAGGACCGTCAGAAAAAAGAAAAAGAGAATGCCTCCCCCCACACCACCTTTTGGGAAAAAACGAGTGAAAAAAGAAAACACCTTCATTATGATTTCATCTTAACTAACCTTTTTGATTGTCATCATAAATATGAGGTAGAAAAGGACACATCAAACTTACATTATTTGTAAGAAGGCGGCAATATTTGTGTACCCCATTTTACGTTAGGCTTATCTGATGTAATGTATTTCAGTATAGCTCCATCAGAAAGATTCTCCCATGGAATCCACGTTCCTTTGTAGGTCTTCCCGTTAACTGTCATACTTTTAATATAGGGCTTACCATCTTTTGAACTATTCTGAACAATGGTTTTCCCATTTGGTAAATGAATGCATATATAGGGGAACGATGGCGTGCTCACGGCAAAACCTGCTACACCAGGAATCTCAGGATACAAACCCAAACTTACCCAAACGTACCAGGCTCCCATGGCACCAAGGTCATCATTTCCTGGCAAGCCATCAGAGACGTCAACATATATTTCGTTCAGTACGCGGTGAATTACCTCCTGAGTTTTCCAAGGGCTACCTACCCAATTATATAGCCAGGGAAAACCAAAACATGGCTCGTTTCCGGAAGCATACCAGTCATCACCGTAGTCCGCATCCAAACGGCGGAAATATTCAGCCAGTCGTACTTCAGCAGAGTCGCGTCCACCAATGGTTTCTATCAGACCGTTAATGTTGTAGGGCACCATCCAGAAGAAATCCTTGTATGTCGCTTCCATGAATCCCTGATCCAAGGGCTTCCAACTGCCGTCTTGGTTACGAGACTGAATCCATTTGGTCTCAGGATTATAAAGACGCTTCCAGAAGCGTGTACGTTCCATGTATTTTTCGGACAGCGCCTTATCGTTCAACGCTTTCAAGGCAAACTGGGCAATAGCAAAATCTGCCGACATGAACTCCAACTGGCGGGAAGCATCCAGATTTCCCGTCTCCAGATATTCCTGCAAGCCCGGACGTGTCTCAAACTTTTGGCATTTGGCACCTGGTACTTCTGCACCTCGCCGCATCACCTTAATGGCCGCTTCCTTATCGAAATTTTGTGCTCCCCATATCCATGTGTTCGCTACAATGATGCTTGATGGGTCACCCTCCATAATGTTGGTCTCCCAGTTTGCCACTACCCAACGAGGGAACGAGCCTCCGCCTTGTTCTGCAAAGTCTATATGCGACTGAGCTATATCTGCAGCAACATCAGGTTCCAGCATAGCTAAGAGTTGAGTCTGTGTGCGGTAAGTGTCCCAATTGCTAAATCCCGTATATTGACGGGACCGCGACTTGTGCACCTGCTCATCTGCTCCCATATACTCGCCATTTACATCGCTTGCCAGACTGGGGTGAATAAGAGCATGGTAGAAGTGAGTGTAGAACTGGGTGATACGACTTTTATTCTCGCCATCTACCTCTATGCGGCCTAAATATTCGTTCCATTTATTCTCAGCACGCGTTACCACCTGATCAAAATCCCATCCCAAATTGTCAGCCTTCAGATTCTCTCTGGCATTTTCTATAGATACATAAGATAGAGCAAACCGGTAAAGAAGTGTTTTCTGCTGTTTGGTATCAAAGGTAAACCAAAATCCCGATTTTGGTCCTTCTACGAAATTTGAGCCGACAATAATTTTATCTTGCCGCCAGATGCCGCGCAGCGTTGAGGGAACATTGAATTCTCCTACTATATATACCTTGTAAGGGGTAGGATACTCCCTTCCACAAAAACTTCCTCCTGTAGCATAACCTTCAAAATGATTTGCATCAGTCATTGCTACAGCAGCCTGATAAATAGGAGTAGAAGCCAGTCCTGAACCAATGATAACCGTTCCTGTCTCTGCATCCTGTGGAAAAGTGAAGCGTCCCATGCCAGAACGTTCAGCCACCGTTAGTTCAGCCATTACATCCTTGTTCACCATTGCCTTATAGTATCCGGCATGTCCACTTTCATCGCTTACGGTATATTTGGCAGAGCGAATGTCGTTGGGGGAGGTAGTCAAATTTCCTTTTAAGGGAAACATGGGGAAATTCCCAAGGTTATAGCATCCGCCGCCACTATACTGATTTGCCACAAAGCCCGAGTTCTTCTCAAAATAAGTTGGTGTAAACTGCACCATTCCGTGGGGATAAGTAGCACCTGGACAAATGTATCCGGAGGCAAGTCCATAGGTTGTACCAGACCCTATGAGAGTATTAACTAAACGAGAATAGTCTCGGGCTGTTGATGTCGCAAAGGTCATGGAGGCAATAAAAGATATTGCAGCAACCATTTGGACTCTTAAAGAACACATAGGACGGAAAGACTTTCGCATAATTCTTTTAAAGCTAAGTTTGATGAAATAAACAGTAAACGGTAAACGGTAAACGGTAAACGGTAAACTACACCTTCAGGAATACCTTCTGACGATACATAAAGTACATGAAGAGCCAGAGGACAAGCATGTAGCCAATGGTTTCCGACACAGCATAATACTGCTCAGGGATAAGGCTGAAGACACCGTCGAAGAGGCGATGGTTCAGTTTAGAGAAGTCGATGAACCTGGGCGCCATATAGATGAGGATGGAGTTCATACCGATCACCTTGAAGTAAAGGTCCCATTTCTTCCAACCACGCACATCTATAATATAATAGAAGAGGGCAAACATAATAAGGGAGTAGCCGGCAACGGCCAGCACGAAGGAACTGCTCCACAGTGCCTTGTTGATGGGATAGATAATATTCCAGACAGCACCCAGAATGGCACAAACCACACCGGCACCGAAGATGACAAGAGCTGATTTGTTTGTCGGCTTGTTGCGCTGCACGAATACACCCGTCAGCATTCCCATCAAAGCCGTACAGATAGCGGGAACGGTAGAAAGAAGTCCCTCGGGGTCGTAGTCTGGCCTATAGCAATGGGCACCCAACAAGGTGCGGTCGATATAGCAGGCGATGTTGCCCTCGCGCGTCAAAGGGTCGATGGATGGATCCACGCCAGGTGCATGAACGAAAGCCGACACCAGCCAGTAGCCTATCAGAATAACGGGAATTACCGCCACCTTCGGCCACAGTTTCTTACCCGTTGCCGTAAAGATAAAGGCGGCAAACATCCATGCCAGACCGATGCGGCCCAAAACACTGGGCCAGCGCTGTGTCTCGAACTGAAAATTCAGCAGACCACCGTAAATCATACCCAGAAGCACCAGCAAGAGACCGCGGCGCAGAATCTTCAGGTAAATGCTCGTCATAGACTTGCCTTTCTCTTTCTGCTTCTGCAACGAGAAGGGGAAGGAGATACCCGCAATAAAGAGGAACAGGGGGAATATGGTATCGTGATGCAGAAGGCCGTCCCAGGGAACGTGCTCCATGTTTTTGGCTATCGTCTGCCATACGGTAGAATCAGGGAAAAAAGCAGCAATGGCTGTGAGCAGTGTTGCTCCGCCGGAAATGAAGAACATGTCGAATCCTCTTAGGGCATCCAACGATTCCAGTCTGTTGTTTGTAAGTTTTGTTTGCATTGTATTAACGATTAATCGGCTACAAATTTACAAATTCGCCTTAAAAAAGCCAAATAATCTCCCACTTTTTCGAGGGAAAAAGTCCCCCGTAACTCCTGAACCCAATCCGAATTCAGGAAATATCTTAACACACAAACTTACATTATCTGCCACTCAAAACTCCCCAACGAGAGATTTTATACTCCTTAGACCTTAATTCACAGCTTTCACAATTGACACTTTATTTTGAAGACTACAACACCGCTGCACAAGCTTTCTTGATGTCTGACAGCCGCGAAAGAAGGGGCTTCTTCTGCAAGGCAACGGACATATTATAGCGCGTCTGCATATTAATGAGCAGTTCCGGATTGATGCCCAGAGCGGCCTCAACCATCAACGCAAAATCAGTCGTTACCGGGCGCTTGCCGTTCAGTATCTCATTGAGTTGGGTATAGGGCACAGACAGCACCTCCGAGAATTTCTTCTGCGAAATACCTCTTGCCTCCAATTCTTCTTTCAGTACATCCCCAGGATGAGTGGTCTTTCTGTTCATAATCTATTATTGATAGTGGTTTGTAATATCTGTTACGGTGCATATGGTCACAACGGGTTCTGGACCTTCTTGTCTTACATTTCCCATCTTTATATAATTCCTCAAGGTAGTCCTTCTCGTATTCTATGATCATTCTGTATTCAATTTGAATGCAAAGGTAGAAACTTTATCCGGAATTCACAAATTTAGTGAAGGTTGTTTGATATTAGACCAACAATTTTCGTTTCTTTCTTTCCTTGAGGCCATTATTTTTGCCGACTCCCCTCCCCGATTTCTACAATGAATGTTAAAATTACAGATTATCTTGGAAGTCGGGCCAGAATAACGGACGATATCCCTATGGTTTTTGATGGAAGCACATACGACATCATTCGCGGACATTTCCCCACCCACATGGTTGAGAGCCGTGGAGGTGGCAATAACGACGAGGGCGCTGTTTGTAGCTTGCTGGAGAAAGTTTGCGAAGCCGCCAAGAGCAAGGATGCTGCAACCCTAAACGCCCAACTTAAGGAAATAAAACGTATAGATGCCGTATATAGCGCTCTGAAGTAGTAACAACACTGGCATATTTTTTCCTTTGTATGCGAATAACGAAAAAGAATTATTGCTATCTTTGCACCAAAATTATTTATAAACTATGCAATATCTGATTCGTTTAAGCCGATGGCTTGCCGGTAATGCCTCTTTGTTTATCATCGCGATTGCGGTGCTGACCTTCTTCGTGCCCGACCTCTTCCTGTGGGTCCGGGGCAATACACAGACCGTTATTCTGGGTATTATCATGCTCACGATGGGACTCACCCTCACCACCGAGGATTTCCGTATTCTGGCACGTCGTCCCCTTGATATCCTTATCGGTGCCTGTGCCCAGTTCTTCATTATGCCCTGCGTAGCCTACCTATTGGTTAAGGTATTCCACTTGGAGCCCGCATTGGCCTTGGGTATTCTGCTCGTTGGCTGCTGCCCAGGTGGTGTAAGCAGCAACATCATGTCGTACCTCTGTCACGGCGACGTGGCATTCTCTGTGGGTATGACCTGCACCTCCACCCTGTTGGCCCCCGTTATGACACCTCTGCTGATGCAATATCTGGCAGGAGAGATTATTGCCATCGATACCATCGGCATGTTCCTGAACATCCTTATTGTGACCATCATTCCCGTCGGAATAGGTTGTTTCCTAAACTATAATTATTCCCAGAGCAAGCACTTCCCCACCATCCAGTCTTTGATGCCCGGCCTAAGTGTTATCTCTCTGGCCTGCATCGTAGGCGGTGTTATCTCTACGGTTCACGACAGTCTGATTGCCCGCGGCCTCTGGCTCTTCCTGTGGACCTTCGCTGTGGTGTTCTGTCATAACACCCTGGGTTACGTTCTGGGTTATCTGGCGGGCAAGGCTTCCCGCTTCAATAAGGCCAAGAAGCGCACCATCTCTATCGAGGTGGGTATGCAGAATGCCGGATTGGCAACGGTCCTGGCGGGCAACTTCTTTGCTGCCCAACCGCTGGCCGTCCTGCCTTGCGCCATTTCTTGTGCCTGGCACAGCATCAGCGGAACCATTCTGGCAGGCATCTTCTTGAAGTTCGACAAGGAAACAGAAAACAAAGAATAACACCCATGAGGACGCTATTTATCACCTTGCTTCTGGCGCTTTGTGCACTCGGCAGTAACGCACAAAGCAAGGCTCCCGAACTTGAGTTTGCCCTGCAGCTAAAGGTCACCATTGGCGAAGCATACGGCATAGACAACACCCAGCACGGGCGACGCACTATCATTCCTATCACTGGCGGGACCTTCGAGGGACCCAAACTGAAAGGTACCATCATCAACGGCGGAGCCGATTACCAGCTGAACACAGAAAGCCACACGGAACTGGAGGCCATCTACTGCATCAGGACCGACGACGGCATCAACATTCACGTACGCAACAAGGGTATAATATATAATGGAAAGGATGCAGAAGGCAATCCCACCTTCTATTTCCGCGCAGCACCAACCTTCGAGGCTCCGGCCGACAGCAAGTATGCCTGGCTCAACAATGCCCTTTTTGTCTGTACGCCCGAATGGTCGCAGGACTTCAAAGGCATCATCCTAAACGTATGGATGGTAAAGTAGCTCAGCTCTTCTCGTATATATCCAATAAACGCAGCGTGCATTCATCGGGAGCAGTCTCCATTCTGCCTTTTACCCAAGAGAGGAAATCCTTCTCGCAGGTAAACTGGATATTCTGAAACCGAACGCTGCTCTTACTATAATATTTCTCTATTTCTTGTATCACCTCGTCCTTGACGCCTTCCTCCAGCTTCCTTAACAAGACATCCGGAAGCAGAATGATATTGGTATCGTCCAGATACTCCTTGTTGGCATAACCGCCCAGATTACCTATTATCTGATAAAAGACACCCGTATTCTTCCCTGCCATCTCAGGCACATAAATCTCCTTCTGACAAATAGGATTCTCCTCTCCGTAAACAAGGGCAGAAGAGTTGCGGATGCCTGTAGCCTCGAAGAACCCCTTCAGACTGTCTGCCGCCTGCTGGTTCTGCATGTCCAGGGCATAATCGTTGAATAAATCCAGTTGTTGGTCGCTCATATTCTTCATAAGTTGTTTTTTTTCTGCATCCGCATGCAAAGATACAACTTTTGCACGCATTCATGTAATAAATGATTAACTTTGCATACTGTTATTCAAGAAAAAGCAAGAAAAACCCTGTAAATCTGGGAAAAAGTTTCAGGCCCGTTGTAATGTCACACAGGAAACTTGCGTCTAACAGATAGAGACAACAAAAAACAGTTATAAATTCAAAATTCAAAATTCAAAATTCAAAATTCAAAATTCAAAATTCAAAATAAATAATTCAAGATTCAAAATAAATAATTCGAAAGTAATAACTCAAAATTCAAAAAAACTATGGATTGGATTATGATTCCCCTGAACTGCGCCATCGTATTTGGCTGCATCTACAAAGTGGTTGAATTGTTCGTACACAAGCGTGAACGACTGATGCTTATCAGCAAAATCACCGAATTGTCTAACGTCGATTTCAAAGGTATCAGACTCTACAGCAGCGGCAATAAGTTTACCGCCCTGCGCGTAGGATGGCTCCTGATGGGTGTGGGCTTAGGTTTCTTTGTCGGCTTCTTCCTCAACTTTATTACAGCCAATGGACACCTCGAGACCCTTTCTAGTTGGGATTTCCTCCATCATATAGGCGGTATCATCTATGTTTCTTGCGTCAGCTTCTTTGGCGGCATAGGTCTGCTGATATCCTACTATACAGAACGCAGGGCTGAAGAGTCAGAGGATAAGAAGAAAGACGAATCCCAATTCTGATGCAGCAAACGGACGAGCAACGACTGATAGCCCGAATCCTCGACGGACACGCCGAGGAATTCGGCTATTTCCTGGAGCGGTACGGCCCGGAGGCTTTCGCGCTGGTGTCACGACTGGTGCCACAGCAGCAGGATGCCGAGGAGCTGACGCAGGATGCCTTCGTCCGTGCATTCAACCGTCTGGAAACCTTTGGCGGTCGTTCCTCGTTCGGCACATGGATTTGTCGCATCGCCTATACCACCACCATCTCGTGGCTGCGCAAGCAACGCATGCAGTACATCAGCATCGATGACCAGCCGCAAATCTCTGATACTGAGGTCGATAACGCCCTCGAGGATGAGGGGCGCATCGGCGACCTCCGCCAAGCCATCACCCAACTGAAGCCCGACGAGCAGACGCTCATAAACCTCTTTTATTACGATGAGCGGTCGCTGGCCGACATCGCTTACATCCTCGACCTGGAGGCCGGCACCATTGCCACACGCCTCCATCGCATCCGTCGCAAACTTTACTTACTGATGAAAAATGAAAACGGAAGATAAACAACTGTCAACTGTCAACTGTCAACTGTCAACCAACCCAAGCGCCCTCCGTCAGGCCCTCACTCCTATCGAGCCGAAACGCCTGCCCACCAACTTCACCTACACAACCATGCAGCGCATCCATCGCGAACAGGTGGAGGCCGACCGCCGCGAGCAAATCATTGCCATCGCCACCATCATCACAGTGTCAGTACTGGGCATCGCCGTGTTTGTCTATTTCTTTGGCCTGAAGATATGGCAGTCGTTCCGTACAACATTCATTCAGTCCGACACCGTCTCCCTCATTCTCTCCACCCTCTTCTGCCTCACCTTCTTTGCCCTGCTCAACCATTGGCTGGCAAAAAGGCAAACCAGAACCTACTACAAGTAATAGATGCAAAATAGGGTTAGTCAGGAGGAGGAATAATCAGCATCTTACTTCTTACATCTTCCATCAGAATTCAGGTGTCGCACATCCTTCTCCAACTTGCTGCTAAAGCCGCTAATGACGCGCCCTTCATGCTTCCCCGCAGCCCAGTCATAGCATCGCAACACCATATTTGGTGGAATGGTGCTGGAGGCCAAGAAAGCCGTCTTATTCAGTTTCAATAGTTTATGGTTACCTACGTAATCCATTATTATTCTACTATTTCCATTCCATTTGGTTCCGGATTTCACGACAAACGCGATTAAAATGCTCTTGCTCTCTAACCCAGCCTGGCAAGTCGCTATTCATCCAACCAATTACCTTCAAAATTTCAGCATGTATTTCCTCTACTCGACTCAGATTCCAGCAAATGGACTCATTATGAAAGATTCTGTTCCTAAAATGCCTGAATAGGTTAAGTGGTGCGGAAACGTTACGTCGTTTTCGCTCCTGCCGTGGCATATATGGGAAAGCACGACGAAGTGCTTGCCATAGAGTACGTTCGTATTCACTATTCAGCAATGACACCCAAAAGCCCAAAGTAAGTTCAGCCACAATTTTTGAGGGTGTTATTTGTTCGTGTCGCGCAGAAATATGTTGTGCAGCCTCTGTTATATATTTGTTTAGACTGCGTAATCCTGGCGTTGAAGGGAATATGGCATACCAGTCTTCTCGTCCTGTCATAGTTTCCAATTCACGACATAGCGCATTCCTTAACGTTACTTCCAATACTGACAAACTTGTGTATAATGATTCTGACAGCATCAAATTGCATTCATAATGCTTAATGGCACGAGCCTCATCATTAGGATAGAGAGCAAAATATCGCTCCATTCGCTTCGTAGAGAAAACTTTTTCAAAGAATTTCTTGTTTATTTCCATAATTATTTGTAGCTTTGCAGCGCAGTCCCGGTAATTCCTCTCCCAGATATTAGATGCTGGTGATGAATCCGGGTTTTTTATTCATATTTGGTTACTGCAAAGGTACGAATTTCATTTTACTTTACACTCTTTTTCCTACATTTTGTTAATCGTTATCGTTTAGTTCATCACCCATACGGTACTTGATGTCGTAATTGATGATGAAGTCAAGCTCTTCTTCCGTAAAGCCATAATGCTTCGCAAGGACTTTGAAGAACTGAAACTTGACATCGAGGATATTTTACGTGACCAGAACGAAATTAACGAGGACACACGCCTCCAACTTGATGCCATCAGCACAGCATTAGCTGTTCTGCAACCTAAAGAGCCAAAGCCAAGACGCAAAATAGGATTTATTCAGGAGAAGGAATAATCAACTTAAAAATTTTTTATTTAAGCTACTTCTTGCTCGGAAACAAGTTAGATAATCATCACAAATAAGCTGCAAAAAGAATTTAAGGTCAGTCATCTATTAATGGCAATTCACCAAGATATTTGTCAAAATCACTCTGAAACAGGCGGTCTTGCACAATGCGATACTTCTCAAATTCCGTTTCTGCATGTTCCTTTGCCTCTTCAGCAGTAACAGAACCGGCAGTCTGTAGTACCTCATTTCTACCAGCAGCTAAGATGGTATCTATCTGTTTGCTCCAATCCTCCATAGTCATCGGTATGTGGCGTTTAGCCATACGCTCTGCCAATTCCAATACACCATTCACCAACTGTCCCATGTCTTCAAGCTCAACCTCTTTCAAGTAGTTTTTGGCTATAGATACATCCGTCTTTACTATCTTACCATCAGGAGCATTCTCCCAAGTGGTAAGTCCCATGTGCTCTTGTTCTGCGTCAGCCCGTTCCATAATTAGTTCTGCTGCCGTATGTTTATGAACCGCATAGTGCATCTTATTCTGCATCATCTTAAAGAAGAGCCTTGTTGTAGGAGCATCCCTATTATAATCAACAGCAGTAGCATATATATCCGTTAGTTTTTGATAGAAGCGACGTTCTGAGAGACGAATCTCTCTGATTTCTGCCAACAGATGTTCAAAATAATCCTCATCCAGGAATGAGCCGTTCTCCATTCGTTTCCTATCCAACACATAACCTCGAATAGCGAATTCCCTCAATACACTGGTGGCCCATTGGCGGAATTGTGTGGCACGTACGCTGTTTACGCGATAACCAACGCTAATGATGGCATCAAGATTATAGAACTGCGTCATGTAGTTTTTCCCGTCTGAGGCAGTTGCCGAGATTTTCTCGGTAACTGAATCCTTTATGAGTTCCTCACTTGCAAAGATGTTCTTCAGATGGAGTCCCACATTGTCAGTAGAACAATCGAACAGCATCCCCATCGCCTTTTGGGTACACCATATGGTTTTATCCTTATAATAGACCTCAACACCCTTTTCCTTTCCTTCAATCTGAAAAATCAGGAACTCCGCAGTACTATTACGTATCTCTCTCCTTTTTGCCATATATTCCAATATTTTCTGCGAAGGTACAAAGAAATAATGAGCCCACCAAAAGGTAAGCCCATTATGTTTTGAAATAAAGCAAAGGTCAGATAGGTCACACCAAAAACATCTTCCTTCTTCCCTCTTACATCTTACATCATCTTATTCAGGAGGAGGAATAATTAACTTGGAAAACATATTATTTAAGCTACTTCTTGCTCGGAAACAGGTTAGATGATCATCACAAATAAACTTTTGCCCTAATCATCTAGATCTTCATCTAACTGAGCCCAATCATCCTCTTCTCTCCAAGCCTTACCTCCTCTCTTCCCTGCATTATTCAGAGCACGAGCAAAAAGAAAGAATACTATTACTGCAATTATTATCCACATAAGTTCTTAGCCCCACCCCCGAAACTTTATACAATTTCTTATTTATTTCACTTGGAATTATACTTCTCTCCAAGTTCTTCCTCAGCAACCATATTAATTGAGGTAGCTTCTTCTGAATCAGAATAAGAAACCGAACGTTCGTCCAATATTAGTCTAATGTTAAGAGCATCCTCTAACTTTGTAAGGGTATCAAGCGACATATTTTCTGTTCCTTTCAGAATCTTTGAAACATACTGCTGAGTACAATTCATGCGTTCAGCAAGAGCCTTTTGGGTAAGACCATCCTGTTTCATCTTTAACAACACCTTAACGGCAATCTTTTGTGAATGCTGTAACCACGACCAATTGTCTCGCCTCCATTCTGCTTCCTCGCGCCATTTTGATGGTGTCTGGCTCTGATGAGCCTCAAGGAATTCACGTGTCTTCTCTTTCATGGTTTCTCCTTTCTTTATTGTATTTCAGACAAGAAATCCACAAATCCATCAGCATCAATAGCTTGATTGCTGATAAGGTAATTGCGAACCTGTTCCATTTTATCCAATTCTTTCAAAGTGTGTTCACGCTCTTGCATAGTTCGCGTCAACTTTATAGCGCCACCTGTTATAATATAGCACCCAGGCTCCAACTTAATGGCGTAAATACGTAACCAAGAAGCGTGCTGTGGTCGCTCTTTTATTCTAGCCTTCTCTTTGCCAAGTAACATCTCACTGATACGACTATTCTCTAAAGGACGGAAGATTTTATCAAGATCTGCCTCTGGAGATATGTCTAGAATCAAGCATTGGATGCGCTGGTTATCATCGATTGTATCATAGATTGCCTGATTGATGTCTGTAATTTTGAAGTAAGATTCTAGGTCACCCATATTGGCAAGAAAGAAATCTACCAACCACTCAGGGTCACTCCATTGTGAAAAGAGTGTCTGAAGAGCATTGTCCAATGCCCCATCATAACGTACTGCCCATAGGGTGTTATTATCGAGTATTTTATCAAATGTCATTATCCCTCTATTTTTCCTCTGCAAAGGTAAGAAGAAACTTTTGAAGATACAACTGATAGTTGTAAAAAATATGTATTTCGTTGTTAATTTGAATCTGATTAATGTTCATGAAACGACTGGGAAATTGACTTTGCCACCTTTGCTTCATTCAGATAATCTCCATGAGTTATTCCCCTTATCTCCACGACTCATTCAGATAGGACTTTAGGGGGATAAGAGACTATCTCAATGAGTTGTTCCCTATATCTAAACGACTTGTTCAGATAATGAAATGTGTCTTCCTTCTTCCTTCTTACATCTTATAACTTCAGGTTTCTTGCTCTTGGAATATCAAATAAGTAGGAAATATGAAGAAATCTGGAAGGAAGACGCAGAGAATTCAAGTAAAAAATGTAGATTTGCAGAAACTTTTCTCAAAGATCTATGCGTAGCACAACATACCGTAATTATATAAAGCTGTTGAATCTGCTTTTGGCAAACGGTGAACTCACTTACGAGGAGATATGCTTAATTTGGGACGATGATCCCACGATAGAAACATATCCACCCATCCGTACTTTCCACGAATATAAGAAAGGCATTAAGGAGATGTTCGGGGTAGATATTGAGTGTGATCGCTCAAGGAATGTCTATTATGTTAAGAACCCAGAGGTCTTGGAAAATAATAAACCCGCCCAATGGTTGTTGGACAAATACAGCATCCCTAAGGGCTTTTATGCCTATAAACGTCTGAAGGATAGAGTCCTCTTGGAAGAAATCCATTTGGGCCAAGCCTTTTTAGGCCCCATCAAGGAGGCGATGCTCCAAAGTGTGGAACTGAAGGTTGACTATCAGCAATATCAAGGAGAGAAGTTGCAAACATATCATTTTCAGCCTTATGCGCTGAAGGTGTACAATCATCGCTGGTATCTGTTAGGGTATTTGAAGGAGCAGAACGGACTGCGCACCATTGCCTTAGACCGTATACTGCATTTAGAGAAGTTAACAACTCCTTTTGACCTGCCTGCTAATTTCAGTGCCATTAAGTACTTTGAGAATGTGGTGGGAATCTACGTGAATCAGGACCTTCCCGTTGAGAAAGTCAAAATCCGTGCTTACGGCAAACGGGCAGATTACCTACGTTCAACACCTCTTCATAGCAGTCAGACGGAGGGACGCTCCAAGCACAAGGAGTTTGCAGAATTTACCTATCGCTTGTGCGTGACTCCAGACCTCATCAGCCAACTCTTAGCAATGGGAGATGAAGTAGAAATTCTGGAACCGGAATCACTCAGAAATGAGATAGTAGAAAAATTACGCTCAACATTGCAAAATTATAATATTGAATAATTTTCCTTATACCTTCTGCAGGGTTTTTGCACATTAAATGGCTAAAATGCCGTTTTATCGGATTTTTCAATCGTATAATATATATAATATAGAGGGACATCCTAAAAACACCCTTTATATTATATGACAAACATCCAGAAAAACAAGAGTGAATTAATTGCCGAGAACAAGCATTATGTTGAGCTTGTGGCAAAGCAGTATCTGAACCGGGGCCTCACATTAGAGCAGCTCATTGAGGAAGGCAATGTCTTTTCCTGATTTGGGTGGTTCCTCGTCAATTTAGTTGAAAAGTGGTTGATTAACAAAAACCGCAAAAACCCTTCATTTAACTTTTAAGTTCGATGGTCAGAAGTTGTTTTTAGCCACAATGCGCTGCTATTTTAGTGGAGCGAAGCGAAACGGTGTTTTTTCTCTGTTGTTGTCTGTGCTTTGCGAGCAAAGCCATGATGGCTTCAGGGCTTGCGTGAAAGCGTTCTTTCAAACGCATAGACATGAGGGCAGCATGAAGGCCGTAGGTCACAGACAGCAGCAGAGGGTTTTTGAGGTTTTTGTTTTTCAACTAAAGTGAAGAAGAACCATTTTTTATAGCAAAAGCATGAAAAATATCCCGAAATCTTTTGAAAAAGAACCTTTTTTACGTCGATTTCTTTACATAATTGTAAAATAGTTTGCAGATTTGCAAAGAATTTTATTCTTTTGCATGAAAATAACGAACTGATGATAATCGCAAACAAGGAACTACTTGACGCATTTGTGCAAAAACACTCGCAATCTGCGGGGCCACTTAATAGTTGGGTAGAGAAGGTGAAAAGAAAGGAGTTGTTATGAACAAGAAATTGACAACAAAACAGGAGTATGACGAGACGAAGGCCTGGGTTGAGACCCTGATTGCTGAAGCAACAGAGAAAGGAATGCTTGAACCTGAGATGGATAACGAATATACTCGCCAAATCTCGGACTTGAGCAAGTTGATGGCTCAGTATGAAGATGAATACATGGACATTCTTCCTCTTCGCCAAAAGACCCCATTAATTAGGACTATTGAGGACTACTTATACGCTCGCAACATGAAGCAAAAGGAGGGGGCTTTGCTTTTAGGAATCAATGAGACTGTTTTCAGTCAGATACTTAATGGGAAGAGGCGTATCACTATGCCCATTGCAAAACGACTGCACAAGAAATTAGGCATAAATGCAGACATGATACTGGAATACGCCTAATAACGCTATCCATAACTATTGTACAAGTTGGAACAAAACATAGAATCGCAATCACTGGTTGATCGCGATTCTTTTTTTTTACGCACAAAGGAAATTGAAGTGTTTCTTGCGAAAAAGGAATTAGACCTTAGCAAAGTTGATAATTGAAAGTTTAAAGTTGAAAATTATTAAACTTAACGTCAACGGGAATTATGAAGAAGGAAGAAGGAAGACGTAAGATGGAAGATGTTACAAAAAAGCCTCTCAACGGTGGGGCTGAAAGGCTAGTATGTTTTGGAAAATTAAATTCCATTTATCAGCAATTTGTCTTGTTCTACATTCTTATAAAAAGGACTGAAATGATAATCCTGCCATTCTTTTTGTGAAACCCCGTATTATTTTGCGCCAACATAAAATTCTGTGCTAAGTGGGATTTTAATTATGATAAAGGAAACTATGACAAGCATCTTCAATTAAAACAATTTCCTCACCATATTCATTTTCTACGATTCTATATGCAAAATGGAAATCCTCGCAAATGAATTCCTGGTAGCCCTTCTTAATCCAATCGTTTTTATAACGAGCAAGCGGATATATGTGCGCATATTGTCCTAAAGACTCCATAGCATCATAAAGGCGCTGCATTTTCTTTACTACAGTTATCTCATCAAGAGCGGGATGGTACTGAAGAGCAATGTCATAGAATTCTTCTATGGCTAGATGAACACGTTTAGAAATAAGAACTTGCATTATTTATGGAAGTGGTCTTGAATCTTCTTTGCAATGATTGCCTTAGATTGCTCAAGTGTCATATACCCTTCCTCTTTAAGGCGAGTTGTTTTAACGATGTTCTTTGCCGGTGTTTGAAGAATTGTATTCATATTCTGATTCTTTTTTGCAAAAATAGTGATTTTCACAATACGCACAAAGAAAACGCCAGATTATTTCAGCACAGAGCACTAAAACGTCCCAGCGTCCCGCGTCCCAACGTCCCATTAAGGTGCTTTCATATGTGCAAGGCGAGTTGGGTTATAGGGATATAATAATAATGTATATTTTATGAAGTAATTATATTGCTTGCTATTTACAGTTATTATGTCTTACCCTGAAAAACGTTGAATAAAAACAACGTTTTAAAATGGAGAAAAACGAAGATTCAGATTTGTTAGAGTTACAGGAACTCGCCTTAAGGCACAAAGTAGATTTACCTCGAAAATCA
>Ga0247608_10000369_pt1 | contig 76707 bp, 59 predicted proteins | sample 176DNAGHGlowgp2_FD_193490 | JGI IMG/M metagenome (GOLD analysis project Ga0247608, IMG submission 193490) | Sheep rumen microbial communities from Palmerston North, Manawatu-Wanganui, New Zealand - 1766 DNA GHGlow gp2 | ecosystem: Host-associated > Mammals > Digestive system > Stomach > Rumen ... | reverse complement strand
AAGTACGGGAATAAGCGGATATCAGGATATCAAAGATTATTGGCAATGTGCGTATTTGACCACGAGAGGAGATTATTATTACCTCGGTGAATACAAAGGGAAGACGCGGGTGCACATTGCTTCTTCGTGTGAGATCGTGATAAGTGACCAGGACAGGCACCTGTTGGATTATAAAGATGCTCCGGATACTGACAATGAGTATGACAAATATGATCATAAGATGACGCTTGAAGAATTTATGTCATGTTTGGATGATCTGAGAGAGAAGGATGTCATTGCCTTTGTTGCAGGGGTTACCATAAAGAACAGGGAAATTGTAAGTATAAGTATTTTGGCAGATTGCGAGACTCTTTATAATGATCAGGTATAGACATAAGAGAATAATATCGTTGCTGCTCATCATGACGATGGCAGCGTCAATATACGGATGTAACCGCGAAAAGGATAACGGGGCTGATGCGCTTGATGCAGTATACTTCTCATCCAAAGTGGTTACAATAGACAATTCGTCCGATGATTATTCTATATACAGACAGGGTGATAATATTGTGTTCATCTCAGGGAAGAGAACATCATCCCAAGGCGATACGCTGCCTGAGTATAGGAGATATACCATTGACGGCAACGGAGAAATATCTTCCGTTACTCTGCTCAATGCTGATCCGTCTGAGGGATTCTGTCCCTTGGGAGATAACGGTACAGTTGCATGTTTGTCAGCAAATGGGTATCAGATACTTGATGAGAAGGGTAATGTGATACGTAATGAAGTTATTCCATCAGCTGATTATACCAGACACGATATCGGGCGGACAGATAACGGATTTGTCATAGTTTGTGATGGGTATGCGAAGTTATATGACAACAAAGGAGATCTTAAGGCCGGTATCTCATTCAGCAATATTGGTAATATCAGCGAAGCCGACGCATTCTTTCGACGTGATGGCAAGGACTATCTCTCGGTAACGCAAGATACAAAAACTGTTTTCTATCAATTGGATTTTAACAGCGGGACATATAGCAGGGAATGCGATAACAGTGACTTTGGCTTCTCCGGAGATGATGCTGTATACAGATACGGCGGATACTATTATGACGAATTTGGTGATGCTATCGGAAAGCTTGATATGGATAACCATACTCGCGTGCCTTTGGCTCACATAAGCAATCTTATCTATCCGCCTCCGGCAGAGCTGACCGGACTTAACATATATACGCACTTTCTGGATGATAATACTATTGCAAAGGTGTACAGATATAAGAACAGAACCGATATAGTTCTTATCTCCGCAGATGACTCGTCAAATTACGCGGATCGCATCAAATTGAGCATCAAGGGCAACTTCATCAATGAGGATAACACTCTGCTTATGGCGGCGTATAAGTTCAATATGTCTCAAGATGAGTATTTGTTAAATGTATCGCCTTTCGGAAGTTCGTTTGAGTATTCAAATGCTGCTGAAGCCCAAAAGGCGAAAGTAAAGCTTCTGAGTGATTTCCAATCAGGGAACGCTCCGGATATGTTGTATGGCGATGATTTCGATTATGAGCAAATGGGCAAAACGGATCTGGTTATTGATATGAAGCCTTATCTGAGCAGTGAGATAACCGATAGTATCAATGAGAATATTCGCGGGCTGATGATGACAGACGGGAAATGCTACAGTGTTTTTGCAGGATACACTCTGTATGGATATATCGGAAGATCATCACAATATCCGGACAGCGATTATAGTATATCGTCTCTCCCCGGACTTGCAGAAGGACAAAGGAGGGTACATCCTCAGTATGCACATGACCTGGCTGATTATATGATTAGATACCCGATCATGAATCCATCGATGAGGGAAGGTGTTCTAAGTCATGATAATATTAAATTAATTGTCAGCGAATCCGTAAATAACGGAGTTGGTCCTGCAGATAATGTAGAGCAGCAGGACAGCTTCGAATCCGGAAAAGACTCGCTGACATTAAGGTATATCAATAACGATATCCGCAATTACATATATATGAACAGAGATGCTGATGAACCGTTGAATTTTGTAGGTTTTCCGTCAGCCGGCGGTTCTGTCAAGGCCATCCATCCCTCAGGCCGTATTGCTATATCGACGGGATCAAAGTATCCGGAAGCATGTGCCCGTTTTGCAGAAATCCTGTTGTCTGAAGAGATACAGAGATTGAACTACAGCACCGGTTCAATACCGGTAAACGATACTATCCTGAGAGAATATCTGGACTATATGACCGCACCGGACACAATTCCCGACAACGAGGATAATTATAAGAATCTATCCGAGATGAGCAGAGCATATATCGATGAGACAGGTCATCTGCATACTGATGACGGCAGCGTTTCTGTCGATAAGGATACTGCCGGTGCTTATATGAGTCTTATAACAGATGTAAATACTGTCATAAATATTGACTGGGGTTTGTATAGCATAATATGCGACGAGATCGATTCTTATTATACAGAGAGCAAGAGTATAGACGAGATAGCAAGTTCTTTGGAGTCAAGACTTAACCTGTATGTCAAGGAGAATTATCTGTAATCTCCGAGTGATGATTTGCACATAGGTGTGTTTGAGGTTTGTAGCATCAGGTGAGATGTTGGATGCGAGTAGTATGCCAATCTTGCAATTTTCCGGTTCTTCTGATTTTTTGTGGGATTGTTTGCCGATGGCCGACAACCGGCTATCTTCAGATAACGTCAACTCACAGAATCAAACACCAATCCCACAACTTTTCCGAAGAGCCAATTTTTCAGTTTTTTTTGCGGAAACGAACAAACAGATGGCGAATGTATCCGTTTTCCCGCACTAATCGGCTTTCCGTGCGGATTTACGGATACATTACCCCCGGCTGTACCCGTTTTGCTGCACCGGCCGGCTTCCCGCGCAGATTTACGGATACATTACCCCCGGCTGTACCCGTTTTGCTGCACCGGCCGGCTTCCCGCGCAGATTTACGGGTACATTACCCCCGGCTGTACCCGTTTTGATGCACCGGTCGGCTTGCCGCGCGGCTTTACGGGTACATTACCCCCGGCTGTACCCGTTTTGCTGCACCGGCCGGCTTGCCGCGCGGCTTTACGGGTACATTACCCCTACATTCCTGCACCGGAGTGTTCTTTTTTACAAAATGTAGATACATGTTTACTGCGCTCGCAGCAACTTTGTGTACGAAATCGGTTTTACCGGAACATGTTTACTGCATACTCCGTCCGTCATTGACCGGCGACCGTTATACTAGTAGTCTTATCCGATCTCGACTTCTATCCTGCTTCCGATCTCACCGGATTCAAGGTAATCCCTGCCGGTGCAGACGACATTGCCGTCACAGGCGATGGAGAGGACTTTACTTCCGCTGCCGGTCCTGCGGTATGTGAGGTCAACAGGCTTGCCGTTGAATTCGAAGGATACGCCTGCAGTGCCGTCAGCAGAGAACAGATCGTCCGGCAGTTGGGGATCGAACTTCATTCCGCCGAAGTTGCCTTTGACGCCGAATATCTCAGTAAGAACAGTGAGCATGAGCCAGCTGGCAGCGCCTGTGAGATAGTGATACACGCCGCGGCCCTTGGGATCGAAGTACTCGGGCACACCGGGATAGATCCTGCTTGAGTCGAAGTCAGTAGCGTGTTTGTAGAGGGATCCGATCACTTTCCAGCCCTCTGCGGAAAAGCCGCGGGAATACAAAGCGTTTCCGTACATTACCGCCATATGTGAGAATACTGCGCCGTTCTCTTTCTGACCGTATGCGAATCCGAACATTCTTCCCATGTCAGTCTTGATCTCGTGGAAATCGGTATTGAGCTTGTAGCCGCCCAGAGATGCGTCGTACAGGTAATGGTCTGCAGACCTTGTGATCTCCTTAACATCGTCGTCTGAGGCGATTCCGCTCATGACGGTGAAGACTTCACTCGTCAGCATCATCTTGCCGTCTTTCTCGAGGGCACGGCCGTTGTCATCGTAGTAACCGTTGAATCTGGAGTAGCCGTCGGCATCGGTGAACCACTCCTGCGATCTGATGTGCCTCATGATGTGATCTGCCTTGGATTCCAGGTCGGATGCGATAACTTCGATATCAACATCGCTCACACTGCCGCCGAAGCCGCTCTTGACGCTCTCGCAGTATGACATAAGGTCGTAATCTGTTCCGAGGAGTGATGAGATCTCCGATGCAAGCTGTACTGTTTTCTTGCCGGTCACCTCGCTGTACTTGCGAAGGATAGCCGCGAATCTCTTGTAGTTGCCTGCGTACGCCGCCGTGAATGCTACGCTCTCGCCGCGGTGTGAGCCCATGTCGAGCGCATCATTCCAGTCGGCGCCGCGGAGCTTCATGGAGCCGTGTTCGCCGACATCGAAGAAAGCGGCGAGATTCTGGAGCAGAAGGTGCTCGAGAACTGTACCCGAGCAGCCGGTAACATTGTTACAATCGCCGTCAGCAAGGGCTGTTCCGCGCTTGATCTGCCTGTCGATAAAGTATGGTGCGGATTCGTCCAGGATCCTCAGATCTCCCGTCTGCCTGATGTAGAGATCCATCGTCATGAACGGCCACATCGCGTGATCCATCCACACTCTGGTGATGCCGTTACGGTCAGCGATGAATTCGCCTCTTCCCGCACCGATGATCGTCGCGTTCGTTCCGTCTGTCCTTACTCCGCCGAAGTTATCAATGAGCATCTGCCTGACATCAGACGGGTCCATGATGATCAGCGCGAGGCAGTCCTGCCACAGGTCGCGCCATCCTCTGCCGCCCTTGCCGTAGTCGTGATGGGGCAGGAAGGAGCATCCGTAGATCCTTCTGAGCATCGGCTGGACTGCCACCCAGAACATCCAGTTGTCAAAATCCTTATCTCCCGAAGTGAACCTGATGTTATTCTTCGCGAGCCAATACTCCTTGTTCTTTGCGAGCTCCTCCTCGAAAGCCTTGCCGCTCAAATATCTCTCAAAAGCACTCTCAAAGGCCGACGCATTCTCCCTGATCTCGATCTCCGTGTCCGACGGCCTGTCCAGATCTGCAACACCCAGCGCAATGATATAGGATACCGATCCGTGGGGTTCAAGCGTTACTTCCGCGAACATTGCGGCGCCCATTGCTTCGAATCCGTCTGCCCTCGCACCTGCCAGTGATGCAGGTCTTCCGTCAATCGGGAACCTGGGGTTGTCGAGAGCGCCGCCCTCTCCGATGAAGTCCTCTTCTACAGGACAGAAGAAATGCGGCTTGCCGCCGTCCTCTGTTGCTGCAAAGAATCCGTACATGACCTTGTTGCGCTTATGTCCGCGCTCGTCGAAAGTCAGTGTCGGGTTGTTGACAATGCCGTACGATGTGACGATCATCCTGTTGAGCATTGAAGATACGTTGCGGTGGTCTCTAATGTTGTCCGCCGATCTCCCGTAGACCGGTACTGCTGCCGTTGGCGTGAATGTGAGCGGAGCATCACCGTCGTTGATGATCGTGACCCTTGTAAGCTCAACCCTGTCTGACGTGACAGCAGGCACGAAGCTTGTCGTTACGGTGCGGACAGGTGTGCCAGTTATCTTCCTCTCGACCGTATGCCACAGAAGGCCTGCCGTGAGAGTGACTTCATCTTTGTTTTGTGTGAACTTGCGGCTGTTCTGAAGAGCTGACGCACCTGTCGCGGAATAAAGACCGCCGTCCTTTATCCTGATCCAGAAGTTGCGCGTCGATCTGTTATTGTGCAGATTATCGGATGACACAGGCTCAAGCACGAAAGTGTTCTGGCTCGTCTTCAGGTCTCCGCCGAGATCAGGGGTTACGGCTCCCATCATGCCGCTTGCAGCTCCTATCGGGAAATAAAGGTAACTGTACAGGTCGGGATCCTTCAGTCTGAATGTGCCGTTATTGTCAATAAACTCATAATTTGCCATAGAGCACCTCCGCATTTGTAGTAGGGATTGTCTTTGTATTCTACCATAAAGGAAGGCGCGAAATGAATTGCGGATTGTTGCGTGTATTGTTTTGTAAAAATCAGATGTCCGTATTATAATATAGCGATGGCTAACATTATTGATTATCTCAAATGGCGTGGAGATATAACTCTCAGACAGGATCCGCTGAACAAAGTGGATGCGTTGCTCTTTGCCTGTATCTCGTACGTTGACTTTGACGGAGTCGTTCCGGAAGATGACGCAGAGATATCGTTCAGTGATGCATGCAGGCTTTTTTTTGAACTCCATTCGGAGGAGGAACTTGCGTCTGATAATTCATTTATCAGCTTTGCGCCCTATCTCCTCAGGGAGGCGGCATCCCGCGACAGATATAAAGATCTCCTGATGAGCAGATATGTTAATCATACTGACATCAACGACCTGATACAGTTCTCGGCCGTGAATATCCGACTGTCACCTGATGAAGTTTTTATCGCTTTCAGGGGGACTGACGACACGATCGTGGGATGGAAGGAAGACTTCTATATAAGCTGTATGACCATATCGTCCGAAGATGAATCAGTACGGTATCTTGACGCAGTGCAGAAGGGGAGATCTGACAGAATATATCTCGGAGGTCATTCCAAGGGAGGACATCTGGCCATATATGCTGCATATAATGCCGGCAATGACATAAGGGAGCGTGTGGAAAGGATATTCGACTTTGACGGTCCGGGATTTAACAGTGAAGTCATGGCAACGGAACCGTTCATGTCGGTGGGTCCGAGGATAACGAGAGTTATCCCTGAGAATTCCATAATCGGAAGACTGCTGTCTGATACTGCCGTGCCGCTGATCGTGATCAGCACGGAGAAAGGCATAATGCAGCATGATCCGATGAGCTGGCAGATCGAAGGCAAGTTGTTCCTGGCTGCGGAGAAGAACTCGGTGGCGAGCGATGTTTTCGATGAGACATTGACCAAATGGATCGGCGAACTTGATACTGATGAGAAGAAGAGATTCATAGATGACCTTTTTGCGGTTCTCGAGGCGTCTGGGGAGACGAACGTGAGCAAGCTGTCGGGGTTGAGCCTTCAGGCTGTAAAGAACATGATCGGCAAGATGAAGCTTCTGAGGAAGGGATCCAGGGACAAGATAAGGCTGCTGCTCAAGTATTTTCTGGGCAACTGGGGAGATGTCATCACGCACACTTCAAAGTTTGTGAGTGTGAGGGAGAAGTTCCCTTTGAAGCTTATCAGGGCGAGAATAAAGTAACAGAACAAGGTGTAATGCATGGGAAATCTATCTAAATTGGTGAAATACACAAAAGGGTACCGCGGCGCGACTGTTGCCTCGCTCCTATTTATCATCGGCGAAGTCGGGCTTGAAGTTATTATTCCCCGGTTGACATCCAATCTCGTGGGTGTCATTCAGGATAACGGGGACATTAAGTCAATACTGATGTACGGAATACTTATGGTGGTATCCGCAATATTGTCGCTCATATGCGGATGTATCGCCGGTATCGCATCGTCCAGGGCATCTGCCGGATTCGCAAAGAATCTGCGTGCGGCAATGTTTGAGAAGATACAGGACTTCTCTTTCGGCAACATAGACAAGTTCTCCACTTCGTCACTCGTGACGAGAATGACGACCGATGTCAGTAACATTCAGAATGCGTTCATGATGCTGATAAGGGTCGCGATAAGAGCGCCCTTTATGCTGATACTCACGATAATATCCGCATTTACTCTGGGCGGCAAGCTGGCACTTACATTCGTTATCGTTATTCCCGTTCTTGTATTCGGATTCATCCTCATCGGGCGGTTTGCACTTCCCGCATTCAGGGCAGTATTCAAGAAATACGACAAGCTCAACGAATCAGTTGAGGAGGACGTGCGCGGCATAAGAGTCGTAAAGGGATTTGCCAGAGAGGAATTTGAGAAGAGCAAGTTCAATAAGGCTTCTGATGACATACGCAAGGACTTTACAAGGGCAGAGAGGATAGTCGGACTTAATATGCCGCTGATGCAGCTCTGCATTTATTTCAATTCCGTATTCATCCTTTATGTCGGGTCCAAGCTTACCGTGGTATCCAAGGGTGCAGACATTAATATCGGTCAGGTATCGGCGTTCCTTACTTACGGCATGATGATTCTCATGTCGCTCATGATGCTGTCGATGATCTATATCATGCTCACGATGTCAGTTGAGTCAGTCAAGAGAATTGTTGAAGTCATCGACGAGGAGCCGGGTATCAGGAACCCTGCCGAGCCCGTATTTGAGATCGGTGACGGAAGCATAGATTTTGAGGATGTGTCTTTCGCTTATTCGGAAGAGGCGGGAAGAGATGCATTGAGCGATATCAACCTGCACATCAAGTCGGGAATGACAGTCGGTATACTGGGCGGTACCGGTGCAGGCAAGACGACATTGATACAGCTCATTCCGAGACTGTATGACGCCAAGTCAGGCTCTGTCAGAGTAGGCGGAAGGGATGTTCGCGACTACGATCTTACCGCGTTAAGAGATGCGGTGTCCGTAGTCCTTCAGAAGAATGTGCTCTTCTCCGGAACTATCAGAGAGAATCTCATGTGGGGTAACAAGGAGGCATCGGATGAGGATATAAAGGAGGCTGCAAGACTTGCTCAGGCAGATGAATTCATCATGTCCTTCCCTGACGGTTACGATTCCAAGATAGAGCAGGGAGGAACGAATGTATCCGGCGGCCAGAAGCAGAGGCTCTGTATCGCCAGAGCCCTTCTGAAGAGACCTAAGATACTGATCCTCGATGACTCTACGTCTGCAGTCGATACGAGGACGGATGCCCTTATAAGGAAGGGCTTCAGGGAATACATTCCCGAGACGACCAAGATCATAATCGCTCAGAGGATAGCGTCCGTTCAGGATGCCGACATGATCGTTATCCTCGATAACGGCCGGATAGTCGCGACCGGTACACATGAAGAACTTATGAGTACCAGTGATATTTATCAGGAGATCTATGAGCAGCAGGTGAAGGGAGGTGACGACAATGAGTGATAACAGAAGACGCAGAGCCGCTACTCCCGCGGAGATGAAGAAATCAATGGGAAGCCTCAAGAGGACATTGAAAGAATACCGTAAATGTTTCCCGCGGCTGATGCCGTTCGTGTTTGTCGTCATAGTACTGGCGTCGCTGCCGAATGACCTGTCGCCTCTCATAATGCAGAAAGTGTATAAGTACATAGATGAGCTATTCCAGACCGGTGACTGGGCGGCTGCAAGGGAGCAGATACTGCCAAGTATCATTTTGCTCATCGTGATATTTGCCGTCGGTGTGGCGCTCGCCACAGTACAGGCGCAGCTTATGGCATTCATGACGCAGAAGTTCCTTGATCACATGCGTTGCAAGATGTTCGGTACGATGCAGCAGCTGCCCGTCAGCTACTTCGACTCACACAAGCACGGCTTCATCATGAGCCATTATACGAACGATATCGATACGCTGAGACAGCTCGTATCACAGGTTGTTCCTTCGCTTCTTCAGGCGGGACTTGCCGTGGCGATCGTCTTTGTCGAGATGCTTTATTTCAGTGTCTGGATGACGATAGTTATTGTGCTGGGCGTTGTGCTTATGGGATTCCTCACGGGCAAGGTCGGCGCCGGGTCGTCAAAGTATTTCGTGAGGCAGCAGAATTCGCTGGCCTCGACGGAAGGATATATCCAGGAGATGATGAACGGCCAGAAAGTAGTTAAGGTCTTCAACCATGAACAGGAGACATTGGAGAACTTCAACAAGCTCAACGACGAACTTTATTCCGACGCATCGAAAGCTAACGGCTATGCTAATATCCTGGGTCCCATCATCAACAACGTCGGCAATATAATGTATGTATTCATCGCCGTTGTCGGAGGCGTCCTGATATACTTCAATGTGGATAATCTCTCAATCTCGGGAATGGTATTCGAGGTCAGTATCGTGGCAACATTCCTCAATATGTCAAAGAAATTCATGGCGAACCTTAACCAGGTCACGATGCAGATGAACTCCATAGTCATGGCTGCTGCAGGCGCCGAAAGGATTTTTGCCCTCATGGATACAGAGCCGGAGAAGGACGAGGGATATGTAACCCTCGTCAATGCCGAGATCGACAGTGAGGGCAATGTCAGAGAGGCAGATCACCATACCGGTAAGTGGGCATGGAAGCACCCTCACAAAGCAGAGGGTACCATTACTTATCAGGAACTTAAGGGCGATATTCTGCTTGATATGGTCGACTTCTCGTATGTGCCGGGCAAGCAGGTCCTGACTGATGTCAGCGTATTTGCAAAACCGGGACAGAAAGTTGCCTTCGTCGGTGCAACAGGTGCAGGTAAGACGACAATTACAAATCTTATTAACCGCTTCTACGATATTGAAGATGGCAAGATAAGATACGACGGCATCAATGTAAACAAGATCAAGAAGAAGGACTTAAGGCAGTCTCTCGGACTTGTTTTGCAGGAGACGAATCTGTTCACCGGAACAGTTATGGATAACATCAGATATGGTAAGCTCGACGCATCCGATAAGGAGTGCATCGATGCTGCCAAGCTGGCAGGTGCGGACGGCTTCATTGAGCGTCTCCCCGAAGGCTATAACACGATGCTCGAGAATAACGGCGCGAACCTCTCACAGGGGCAGAGACAGCTCATCGCGATTGCAAGGGCAGCCGTTGCAGATCCACCGGTAATGATCCTTGACGAAGCAACGTCTTCCATCGACACAAGGACTGAGGCAATAGTTGCCAAAGGGATGGATAAGCTAATGGAGGGAAGAACGGTATTCGTCATAGCGCACAGGCTGTCAACCGTAAGGAATTCCGATGTCATTATGGTATTGGACCACGGAAAGATAATCGAGCGCGGGTCTCACGACCAGCTTATCGCCGAGAAAGGTACTTATTACAGACTGTATACAGGTGCATTCGAGCTGGAGTGATGTACGGAGTACCGGTATCCGAGGATCATTGGTGGCTTGAGTGGCTTGGGTGGTCTGAGTGGCTTGGGTGTCTTGAGTGGTCTGGTCGTATTGAACGACCGGGACCATCATCAACCATCTGCCATCAGCCGATTGTCTCTACATTTCTGCACCGGAGTGTTCGTTTTTACAAATTGTAGAGATTTACGGGTACATTACCCCCGGCTGTACCCGTTTTTCTGCACCGGCCGGCTTCCCATGCGGATTTACGGGTACAATACCCCCGGCTGTACCCGTTTTTCTGCACAGACCGGCTTCCCATGCGGATTTACGGGTACAATACCCCCGGCTGTACCCGTTTTTCTGCACCGGCCGGCTTCCCATGCGGATTTACGGGTACAATACCCCCGGCTGTACCCGTTTTTCTGCACAGACCGGCTTCCCATGCGAATTTACGGATACATTGACCCCGGATGTCTCTACATTTCTGCACCGGAATGTTCGTTTTTGCAAATTGTAGATACATGAATCCTGACTTGATCGACCTTTGCTCAGAGTATTCTGACTTTTACTCTGTCTAACCGGCGCTACACAGAATGTTAGATAGAGTAATACTGATCTGAGCATAGCCCACGCAGTATACTGCCCAACCATCTTACCCGCCACGGTTCCCGGTTCTCGCAGAACCGTTCACAAAAGACGGACAAAGAAAATGTAACTGTAATTTAAAGAATCTAATGTCTTTTTGTCTCCGTGAAGTGATAATATACTCGTATGGGCAAAAAAGGAAACAAAACAAAGAGCAAGACCAAGAGACTCAAGCTGATAGACTTCACACCCCGGGAGCGTGCCGTATCGATTATCGAGTACATCCTTCTGGCGGGGCTTATAATCACGTCTTTCTGCGTGTTCTTCTATACAGATTATTCAGATACGCTCGACAATTCGATCATGCTTGGTGATTCTATTCTGAGCGGCAAATTCGGTGATTTCTATGAATACGCCGCAGTAAACAAGCAGAAACTTACATCATATTCAGCCAACTACGATATCTTCATATATATCGTATTCCTCATCTGGAATCTCCCGGTGTTTATTGCTCACAGGATCAAGGAATTCGATTACATGAATACCCTCTGGTCACTTCTGTGGTGCAAGGGTCTCATACTGGGATTTACGATAGGTGCTGCGGAACTTGTCAGGAGGATAGCTGATAAGCTCGGTGCAAACCGCAAGACTGCCAGGTTCGCAGCACTCCTGTTCACGGCGTCGACAATGGTGATCATTCCGGAATTTGTTACGGTTCAGTATGACATCATCGCTATCTTCCTGATGCTTTTGGGACTCATGTTCTACTTCAAGGGAGGCAAGAGCATGAAGTGGTTCTACATCGTGTTCGCTCTTGCGGTGCCGATGAAGACTTTCGCGATATTCGTATATATACCCCTCATCCTTTACCGCGAGAAGAGGGTTATCAGGATCATTCTGAAGATGATCCCGGCGTTCTCGGTCAATTTCCTTTGCAAGCTGATGTTCATCGGAAGTGACTCGTACCAGATGGCGATGAGTACGCAGACGAGGGATGCGGTCAAGGTTATAACAGAATCGACGGTGACGCTCGGCAAATTCAGCATCAATCCTTTCGTGATCTGCTATCTTGCGTTGCTTGTTCTGTGCTACAGGATGAAGGACGACGGTTCGAAGTTCAAGCCCGTCTACATCTCGGCACTGGCAATGTCTTCGTTCATATTGTTCGTTAATATCAGATCGTACTGGATGATACTCGCGGCGCCTTTCCTCGTGCTGATCATCCTGACGGACAGATCGAAGATCAAGCTCAACGTGTTGGTATTTACGCTGGGTTCGTTCTGCGGAACAGTCTATTATCTGATGTCGCACTGGCCTCTCAGCAACGAGAATATCGTGAACCATCTTGTATTGAAGGGAATGTTCGACAAGCTCCCCGACACAAAGGAGCCGGTATACGCAGGCGGCATCAAGGAGTTCTTTGTTTCACATGACCTCATTCAGTTCGCACCTGTCATGTACTCGATCTTCATAGGCGCGGTTATTCTCCTGCTGATCCTTAACAGGCCTTCACAGCACAAGGATGATATCAGGGATTACACTCCCGAGTGGTGGATGGGCCTTCTGCAGATCGGCTTGACGTGGGGAATCGTGGCGCTCCTCATTATCGTCGGAACGATGGTGAGGTATGTGCCGGTGGTATCTTTCACGGTGCCTTCTGATTATATGGGCGGCAGTCTGTTCAAGGGCATGACCGTCGAGCAGGATTTCACTGCTCCGAGAGATCAGGATATCAGTGAGGTCTCGTTCATTGCCATGAACGACGGTCAGGAGAGGACAGTCAGGAATTCGATGAACATCACGATCATGGATAAGAACACCGGCGAGAAGGTCGGATACGCAACTGTCAATTCCGCGATGATCCCCGATCAGGAGATGTACACCATGAAGATGGGTAAGGTTCATCTGACCGCCGGGCACACCTACACAGTCATATTCTCTGCTACCACGCGTAATCACTTCAGTGACAGGCTCACTGTCGGCATGGTGTCAACAGGCGATAATAAGCCTGCAGCAAGGCTGGGTACGCAGGAACTGGATATGGCTGTCGGAATGACGGTTAGGTAGAGTTAAGAACGTTCCCTTGTAAGATTATCATGCAGAAATGAAATGGTATCCTTTGTACGAGACGGGTGCAGTGGGTATAGTTTGGTGCTGAGTACGCAGTGTGCGGAGCGAAGTGTCCAGAGCGCAGAGTGAAGTACGCAGAGTAAACGTTCCTGTAAAAAATTTACCGGAACAAAAATACTGCGTACGCAGACTAATTGTTCCGTTATGTATCCGTAAACCCGCACGGAAAGCCGATTGGTGCAGAAAAAACGGATACATTGTATCCCGCCCCCAACAAATCTACTTATCCTGCTCCATAGTCTTGAGCTTGACCGCAATCGCACATTCTATCCTCTTCTTGAAGAGCTTGCAACCGTATTCATAGACACCGTTGATATCACCTGTCGCGTGATATGAATTCGCCGCACATCCGCCGGAGCAATAGAGCTTTGCCCAGCAATCTTTGCACTCGGGTCTTGAGTATGCGCTGCATGATGCGAATTTCTCACGCATGGAGATATTGGTGACTCCTTGCCATATGTCACCCATCTTATACTTATCATCTCCTACGAACTGGTGGCAGGGATAGAGGTCTCCCCAGGGCGTTACGGCCAGGTATTCTGTGCCGGAGCCGCATCCCGCGACGCGCTTGTAGATGCACGGTCCGCATGTCAGGTCAAGCATATAGTGATAGAACGTGAAGCCTCTACCTTCTTTATGCCTTTTTATCATCTCACGGGCCAGCTCCTCATACTGCTCATAGAGAACGGGCAGGTCATCCTCATTCAGTGCAGAAGGCTCCTTCGGATCGGTTACCACAGGCTCCATCGACAGCTCCGTAAAGCCCATGTCAGCCATGTGAAGGATATCCTTGAGGAAATCCGTATTGAAGTGTGTATACGTGCCTCTCATGTAATAGCTCTTATCACCGCGCTTCTTCACGAAAGCCTTGAAATTGGGCAGTATCCTATCATATGAGCCGTCACCCTTATAATCCACTCTGAACCTGTCGTGCACTTCCTTACGTCCGTCAAGGCTAAGAACGACATTGTGCATCTCCTTATTGCAGAAATCGGTGACTTCATCATTAAGCAGCACTCCGTTCGTCGTAAGCGTAAATCTGATATTCTTCTTGTGGATCTTCTCCTGCTCGCGTCCGTAAGCAACGATCTGCTTGACCACATCCCAGTTCATCAGGGGCTCGCCGCCGAAGAAATCAACATCGAGGTTTTTGTGGTATCCGGAATTGGCGATAAGAAAATCGATCGCTTGCTTACCGACTTCATACGACATTAGTGCGCGTTCTCCGTGATACTTGCCCTGACTTGCAAAGCAGTATGAGCAGTTGAGATTGCACGTGTGGGCAACGTGGAGACACAGCGCCTTGATCTGGATGCGCCTTTTGTTGAAGTTCAGGGCGACATTCTCATACTTGTCGGGAGCCCAGAGCTTGCCGTCTTCCTTGAGTTTTTGGATGTCGTCGATGCACTTGTTCACATCCTCCTCTGTAACGGAAGGATCGTCGCCGAATCTACCGAGGATCGTTCTAACTATCTCATCGCGGGGAGTATCTTCATACATATTGATAATATCATAGGCGACCGGGTCGACCATGTGGATCGAGCCGGAGTATGTATCGAGGACTATATTAAGGTCGTCAAACCGGTAGCAGTGGATCATATTCCCTCCAAAAACAGAGGCTGCCTCTTAGCGAGACAGCCTCACGATAGTAAGCTGTTGTAATTACTCTTCTGTCTTCTTCTCGCAAGCCTGATTTGCAACGCCGCAGCTTGTCTTGCAAGCTGACTGGCAAGATGTCTGGCACTCGCCGCATCCGCCTTCTGCCAAAGACTTCTCAAGATCACGTGTTGTAACGGTAACGATCCTATCCATGATATAAGCCTCCCTGTATTTATAAATAACACGCAAATTATACTTGCAATAGCGTATCATGTCAAATAATGCTATAATCAACTTGTCCGCCGGATGTCCGGCACATCACTTAGCGACGAGGTTGGAATTATGGATAATATTGATGATTTTGATACCGTGAATGAACAGTCATATGTCTCCGGCGCCAAGACAGATCCCCTTTGTCTTGCAGGTTTGATCTCATCCATCGTCTCTCTTGTATGCTGTTGCGGAACAGTATCTCTTGTCAGTCTGGCACTGTCCATCGCAGGTGTCATAAGAGTGAAGAAGAGCAATGATAACGGCAAGGGAATGGCCATCGCAGGTATCGCAATATCGGCTTTGTCGATCCTGATACTCATCATGGTGATCATATTCATAGTTCTTCCGATGATATTGGTATTCGGCTTCATCGGCAGCTTCTTCAATTATGCTCTTCACGGCGCATATGTCGATGTCAGCAATTATCCTGTGAATGACCGCGCAGCTCATATTGAGAAGCAGGAGATCAGCAGTATCGATGAACTGAAGGATTTCTTAGAGGACAGAGGTGTTACCTTCGACTTCAAGGTCAAGAACTGATACATCTCTTATTCCTTTTTGGCTCAATCGTTCCACAACGCTCCGGGACAGCAACTCTCCGGGCATAATAACAGGTATTCCGGGCGGGTAATCATATATGAATCCGCCTGATATTTTGCCTTCCGCATCCTCTATACCTACAGTCAGAATACGGTGTCTTGCCGCCTGAGCCAGGGACTTCTGAGGCAGGTGAACAGGCGGTGTGAAGCAGAATCCTTCATCTCCGGCAAGTTCCGGATGTTCTCTGTCGATTTCAGTCAGTGCAGACGTGAATCTTGCAAGCGACTCCCTTGTATCCCCGATTCCCGTCATGGCGATCAGATGTGTATCAAAAGAAGCTTCTGTCTCGATTTTATATTTGGTGCGGAGAATATCCGCAAGCTGTCTTCCGCGGCAGACCAGTACGATCTTGGATCTGTCCTTGCCGGTGGCAGTAAACAATCTGATATTCTTCAATTGCTTAAGCTTTGTCTCCGCTTCTGATACAGCCTGTTCCCATTCACTGAGCGCATCTCTCTGATGAAGGAGCGTGACCGCCTCAGATACTCCGCTCATCAGCAGATAAGACGGGGATGAGCTCTCAAAAATATCAATGTAATGCCTGATGTCCCCGGAATCTATCCTGCCGGAATACTTCAGCATTACGGCCGTCTGCGTCGGCGCTGACAATGTCTTGTGAAGGCTCTTGATGACGATGTCACCGCATGCTTCCTGCCCCCAGTAATCATCAAGCCCCAGATGTGCTCCGTGTGCCTCATCAATGATCAGCGCACAGCCGTATCTGCGCGTAATATCATATATTTCCCGTGTGTCCGAGATAATCCCCTCGTAAGTTGGAGAAGTGATTACCACAGCCTTGACTGACGTGTCTTCTTTGAGAACTCTCTCAATATCTTCAGGCTTCACTTCCATCGCGAAAGGAGCACTGCCGCATGACGGGTCAACAACCTTGTGCATGCATCCCGCCATCTCGATGCCGTGCCAGACACTCAGGTGACAGTTGGACGCCGCGAGCACCTTGCCGTCAGGGCAATATCTCATAGATGCGCATATCGCGGATTCTATCATTGCAGTCGAGCCGTTGACCGATATAAATGCTTCATCGGCGTGCCAGAGCGCGGCAATGTCATTCTCCAGATCCCCGATGATCCCGCGAGGGTCGTGAAGATTATCGAACCCGTCGATCTCGGTGATATCGAGACCTGCGAGAATGCCGGTGCGCCTTTTGCCGCCGGGCATGTGCATCGGCAGATACCCGGATCTGCAGTATTCTTCCAGCTTCTGATGTAAAGATTTATTATTCATAGTGTAATGATAACATATCGCGAATATGTCGTATAATGTTGCTAACATTCTCGTGGAGGTCACCAATGAAAGAATTTATCAGGACAACAGCTGCGATAACAGTTTTAGCGTCTCTTCTGGCATCATGTGATACCGGTATTGAGAGCGGCATATACAATCCGTCAGATACTGCGCAGGAATCTGCTACGGAGCCTTCACAGAGCAGCGCCGGAAGCAGTGAGACGGGCGGTGAGCACAGCGCGGAAGGACTTACGGAATATGGCAAGGGATACGAGGGAACAGAAGGAACGGGCAAGTACAATTACGGTGAAGCCCTGCAGAAATCTCTTCTTTTCTACGAGCTTCAGAGGAGTGGCAAATTACCTGAGAAAGTCAGATGTAACTGGCGCGGAGATTCGGGACTCACAGACGGTGCGGACAATAATGTTGACCTGACCGGCGGGTGGTATGACGCAGGCGATAATGTTAAGTTCAATCTTCCCATGGCATATTCAGCCTCTATGCTCGGATGGTCTTTCTACGAGGATCAGGAGGCATATGAGCAGAGCGGCCAGAAAGAATACATTTTGGGCGACATCAGGTGGGTATGTGATTATCTGATTAAGTGCCACCCCGAGCCGGAAGTATTCTATTATCAGGTGGGGGACGGCAATGCGGACCACTCATGGTGGGGACCTGCCGAAGTAATGACGATGAACAGACCGTCCTACAAGGTTACAAAGAGCGAGCCGGGAAGCGCAGTGACCGGCGAAGCGTCTGCGGCGCTTGCCATCGCATCGATAGTGTTCAAAGATATAGATCCGGAGTACTCGGCAAAGTGCCTTGAACATGCAAAGAGCCTATATAAGTTTGCCGATTCCACAAGAAGTGATTCGGGATATACTGCGGCCAACGGATTCTATAATTCGTGGAGCGGCTTCTACGACGAGCTGGCATGGGCAGGTTCGTGGCTCTATCTCGCGACGGACGATAAGTCGTATCTGGACAATGCAAAGTCATGCTTCACGCAGGCCGGTCATGACTATGACTGGTCCATGTGCTGGGATGATGTCCATATCGGAGCGGCAGTGATGCTTGCGAAGATAACGGGCGAGAAGACATACAAAGATGAAGTTCAGCACCACCTGGATTATTGGTCGTGCGGAACGTCTGACGGCAAGAAGATCACGTATTCTCCCAAGGGTCTTGCATGGCTCGACCAGTGGGGATCGCTGAGGTATGCAACGACTACCGCTTTCGTTGCGGCAGTGTACAGCAGGTGGGACGGCTGCCCTTCAGACAAGGCATTGGTCTACTGGGATTTCGCTGTGAGCCAGGCAGATTATGCGCTCGGTTCTTCGGGTAGGTCATATGTTGTGGGATTCGGTGAGAATCCTCCGGAGCACCCACATCACAGAACGAGTCAGGGATCGTACTGCGATAACATGAACGAGCCGGGTGAAGCAAGACATACACTGTACGGCGCTCTCGTCGGAGGACCTGACGCGTCCGACGGTTATACCGACACTGTAAGCGACTATAACAAAAACGAGGTTGCGTGCGACTATAATGCAGGATTTACAGGCCTTCTGGCAGCAATGTACTCTAAGTATCACGGCAAGACGCTGATCGATTTCGGTGCGGTGGAGGAAGTGCCTGCCGATGAGTATACGGCGGACTGCGGTGTCAATGTAGAGGGTCAGGATTTCGTTGAGATAAAGGCGGTCATCTACAACAAGACGGCGTGGCCGGCAAGGGCAGCCGGTAACCTGGAGTTCCGGTATTTTGTTGACCTGTCAGAGATCTATAAGGCGGGCGGTGATGCGTCAGGAGTGACGATCAACACTAATTATATGCAGTCCGGAAGAGTAGACGGACTCAAGGTGTGGAATGAGAAGAACCATATATATTATCTGTCGGTGGTATTTGATGACGGTTCTCTGTATCCCGGCGGACAGTCGCAGCACAAGTCAGAGATCCAGGTGAGGATGATAAGTCCCTCCGGAGTGTGGGATAACAGCAATGATTATTCTTTCAATAATGCGTCAGGTGCCGTGCTCCTCGAGGACGGCAAGGTTGTGTACGGCACGCTTCCCGACGATGCGGGGACGAATTCAGGGTCATCTGCAGGCGGACAGGCGAATCCCACTGACGGCACTGCGTCTACATCACAGACAACGGCTCAGGGCGGAGGAAGCGGGCAGGCAACATCAGGCTCCCTCAGCGTCAAGATGACATATAACGATAATTCGACTTCGGCAAATGCCATAGCAGGCACTCTGGAGATCAAGAACAACGGTGCGGCGGTCGATCTGTCCGGGATGAAGATAAAGTATTACCTGACCAATGACGGTAACGGGCAGCTCGTATTCGACTGCTATCATGCGGCGATCAATGCGGCAAACGGGCAATACACGGCACTTACAAACGGAGTGAAAGGTTCATTCGCATCAGCGTCAGGACAGGACAGGGATACGTGTCTTACGATAACACCCGGTTCGGGAAGACTTGGCAAGGGCGACACGCTGACTGTCAATTTCAGTTGCCACAGGTCAGACTGGCAGAACATGAACCTTGGCAACGACTGGTCGCACAAAGATGTAAAGAACATTGAGGTTACCGCCTCATGAAGAGAATCGTCAGTATCATACTGTCAGGCATTCTGGCAGCCTCGGTATTGTCTTCATGCTCACGGGAACAGGAGACATCAGTCATCTCTGTATCCGGTTCATCTTCAGATGAGCCGGATACAACATATGTAATTGAGTTCGATCCTCATGTCTATCCTTCGATCTATGAAGAGAACTTCGACGGTAAGACGAAGGAATCCTTCTTCAGTCTGTGCGATGCAATGCTCGCCGGAGAAGACGAGTTTGTCTGCGAAGATGATGTTATGTTCTATACCGTCGTATTTACAATTGCGCACCAGTGCTTTCCTCTCGTGGAACTGATGGGCGACGGATGGACGGTAAAGGACGGCAAAGCGCATATTAATTACAGTCTGCCAAAAGAACAGTATCTTCAGAAGGTGGAGGAGTTCAAGACGCTTACGGTATCGATACTTGAAGAGTGTATCAAGCCGGGATATGATGACACGGATAAAGCGCTGTCTGTGTATTCATATTTTGTCACGCACTACACTTATGATTACGATGCACTCGGTGATGATGTCATGGGTTTGTCTTCATACAGGCTCCTGACAGAGCGAAAGGGGATCTGCCAGGAGATTGCACCTGCATACGCATATATCCTGCTGCAGGCACATGTCGACTGCACTACCTGCGGCTCGCTCAACGACATCAACGAAGCTCACGAATGGGCACTTGCAAAGCTGGACGGCGAATACTATCACATAGATCCGACGTTCGGGATCAACGAACCCGGATCATTACGGTATTTCGGCATGACGGATGAGGAGCGGCAGAATCAGGGCGGATGGAACATTACGATACTCAATTACGGCAATGCAAATATATTTGACGACAGCGGTAAATACAGTGCTGACAGCAGACGGTTCGATGCCCTGTGGACGGCTGTGACATGCAATCCCGATTATGGAACAAATACTATCCGTTACTATAGGGACGGCGGGGATGAACAGTATGAATTTACCTATTAGTTGTAGTATAATCTGACGTATGGATAACATATACATAATCAACGACAACAATAATTACAACACTCGCAAACAGATTCCTGAGAGCGGTGCCGCTACGGCACTGAGGATTACATTCGCGATCATTGCTTTTTTTACAATCGGATTGTTCATCAATACGGTTGCTCTGGGAATTACCATATTTAGCGGTGATTTCTGGCATGATGTAATTGCGAGCGATGAAGTCAAAGAAGCATTGAAGGATGAGGCCGATATAAATGTCAAGGATTTCCTGAAGGTTGACAGCATTGATCTCACCATTGCAGGTGAAGAGATGACAGATGAGTTTATTGACATCATTATGGATGAGATGCTCGACTTGTATCTGAATGATGATTCCAAGGTTGACAAGGACAGGATCTATCAATTTTTTGACGATTATGAGGGTATTATCTTCCGTGGTTACAATCCTCCCGAGTCGGTTATGGATCAGGCTAAAGAAGAGACTTACAAGATGTTCTCGGACAAGATAAAAGAGGCAAAATCCGAACTTAAGCATAGTGATACATACGAGGTATTGTGTGTATATGATGATTTGAGAGCCGGCAATTCAACAGCTATGCTCATCTCGGGAATTGCAACGCTTGTAATGATTGTTATTCTCATACTTATCCACAAGAATAAGTTCAGACCAATGAGAGCTTTTGGCATCTCCATGACGGTCGCACAGTCTTGTAATCTTATTCTGTGGTTCCTGATGTATATCCTTTTCAGTGCAGCCAAAGCCCACGCAAAAGGGGAAGAGAAGATCGTACAGCTCTTTGCATCGAAGATCCACGGCTCTGTCGGCGGCATCACGCTGTTCATGTTCATCCTGCTGCTTGTAGGCATCACGCTGATAGTCGGCGGCAGCATCGGTATAAAGAAAGCCAATTCCGTTCAGGACGACTGGGAGTGATTACAGGATCTTATCATTTTCCGTTTACTGTCCTGGAACTGAGAGCAGTCATATAATTTGGTTATTCACGGAACAGGTGGGATGATGTGTCGATGCTGTATCTTTCCGCGGAAGGATTGCTGCCGGCATTCTGTCTAACTGTCTGCATTCAGCGTTTCCGCGGAAAAACGGCATTCCTTCCGCAATTTTCGCGGAAAGATTTCTATATATCTGCGAATCCGCGGAAAACACCATAGTTTTCCGCAGTTTTCGCGGACTGTAATCTGTTTGTAACATTAGTTGGGCCGTATCTCGTTGCCCTCAGAATCCTGCGGATTTCGCAAGAATCATGAATGTTTCCGCATTTTCCGCGGAAATATATTACAAAACTCTAGGAAACCCGGAATCCCCGTCACTGCTAATCTAAATTCAGTATTGAACATTATTCAATACTGTGCTATATTCATGTCGTAATCAAAACGAAGGAGGAGTGATGCAAATTGAATACGCAGTTCAAAAAAGGCGTCCTCGATATGTGTGTACTCGCTGTTTTGAGCAAAGGGGATAGTTACGGATATGATCTTGCCGAGGAGTTATCATCCAGAATACAGATCGCTGACGGTACAGTTTATCCGCTGCTTCGCAAGCTCGCAGGCTCGGGGGAAGTAAGCACTTATCTTAAGGAGTCATCCGGCGGCCCGCCGCGTAAGTATTACAGTCTTACGGATAAGGGACGTGAGAGGCTGACGCAGGACATTGATGAATGGAGAGAATTTACCGCGATGGTCAGCGGGATAATAGGAGGAGAACAATGACAAAGAGAGAATATCTTGATTCGTTGAGCGGTGAACTCGGGACGATGTCCTACAACGACGTCAAAGAGATCATTGCGGAGATAGAGGAACATTTCGAGGGCGGTGCTCTGGCCGGCAAGTCGGAGGATGAGATCGCCAGGGGTTTGGGAAGCCCTAAAGAGCTGGCTGCAGCATATCTGGGCGGCGACAATAACAAGGTCAACGCCGTGCTCAGAAGGTCGGTACCGGCCGGGGCACAGGAAGAGGATAAGGGTCACAACGGGCCGTTGTTCGTAGTGCTTTTCAATCTGTTCTTTGCAATTCCCGTCTGGTTTGTACTGTTCGTCATGCTGCTCGGCGGAGTGGCGCTTGATGCGGGTATTATATTTGCTATCGTGAGGATCGCGATGAAGGCTGCGGCAGCGACACTGTTTATGCCCGGACTTATCATGCTAGATGTGGCAGTATTCTTCTTCGCCCTGTTCCTGTCATGCCTGCTGATACTTCTGATCAGGGGTTTCTGCAAGGGCACGGGAATGTATGTGAAGTGGAACCGCAAGGTTTGGGACAAGGGTTTGTAAGGAGGCACAGCAATGAAGAGATCAACATTAGCACTTGTGATAACAACAGTCGTATCTCTGGCGCTGTCTGTTATATTCGGGGTAATCGCGGCCTGCGTGCTTCTCGGTGAAGCGGGACGGGCGGCAAAGGATATAGACTTTGGGGCTGAGTTCAACAACATCCGCGCCTGGTTCAGCGGTGACACGAATGATGACGGCAGCAACGACGGCAACACAAAGGTCAGAGTCTCGTCTGACGGCGTGCATGTCGTGACTGATGACGGCAAGAACGTGGATGTGGGATACGATGGTATAACTATCAATTAAAGCCTTTCGAATAAGGGTATTGAGTGTGTAAAGGGAGGGTGCCGGTCTCGAGCCTAATACGGCATCCTCTCTAATTTTATTCACACAAAATTGTCGCAAAGAAATACTGATTTATGATAAAGTATTCACATAGGGTCAGAAGATCCGGCAAATCAGAATCGGAGGTATATTTTATGGCTTATGTATGTAAGATCTGCGGATATGTTCACGAGGGAGATACAGCACCTGAGGAATGTCCCGTTTGTCATCAGAAGAACTGTTTTGAGAAGGTAGAGGCTAAGCCTGCCAACAAGTATGCTGGGACACAGACTGAGAAGAATCTTCAGGCTGCTTTCGCCGGCGAGTCACAGGCACGCAATAAGTATACATATTTTGCATCCAAGGCAAAGAAGGAAGGATTTGAGCAGATCTCAGCTCTCTTCCTGAAGACGGCTGACAATGAGAAGGAGCACGCCAAGATGTGGTTCAAGGAGCTGGGCGGCATCGGTTCGACTGCCGAGAACCTTGCTGCTGCAGCCGATGGCGAGAATTATGAGTGGACAGATATGTACGAGGATTTCGCGAAGACGGCTGAGGCGGAGGGATTCCCCGAACTCGCTGCAAAGTTCCGTGCAGTTGGCGCTATCGAGAAGCACCACGAGGAGAGATACCGCGCACTCCTCAAGAATGTCGAGATGAAGGAAGTATTTGCCAAGAGTGAGGTCAAGGTCTGGGAGTGCCGCAACTGCGGTCATATCGTAGTCGGTACAAAGGCACCTGATATCTGCCCTGTATGTGATCATCCTCAGGCATATTTTGAGGTTAATGCGGAGAACTACTGATACCGTTTATCCTATTCAACTGAGATAATTATACCCCCGCCCACGAGTATTAATGTGAGCGGGGGTTTGTTGTGCGCCTGACGGTGCACGTTACAGATCATCCGTAAGATCAGCCCGGGTTCTCTCCCTGATCTCCCTGGGGAGGCGGTGGAATCGGAGTAGGTGTCGGTGAAGGAGCATGGATAGGACATTCCACGGCAGGATCAGGCAGCAGTGTACTGCCTGCAACGTAGTAATCGCTTCTGACCGTCTTCGCATTCCGGCAGGCGTCAGTGGGCGCATATCCCGAAGAGCAGGCTTCTGCCGTTACGATGGTATCCGGCTTGACGAACTTCGCCGCGGGGAGATCCTCATGTATCTTCTTCATGCAGTGCATCCATATCCTTACGGCGTTATTGTAGTCGTTTGACGGTATCTCGGTCTGGCGGAGACGGTTATCATATCCGTACCATACAGAGGCCGCGTAGTACGGCGTAAAGCCGCAGAACCACTTATCGATGTTGTCCGATGTTGTACCTGTCTTGCCGGCTGTATCGATCTTGCCGCCTTTGGCATTCGTGATCTGTCCGCCGTAGTTGGACGGCGTGCCGGTCGATACGACGCCCTTAAGCATATCAGCCATTAGGAAGCAGGTCTCTGCTGAATATACACGCCTCGTCACCGGATTCACGTTCAGCACGACGTCGTTATTGCTGTCCAGTACGCGCGTATATGCATACGGCTGTGTATATGTTCCGCCCGAAGCGAAAGTATTATATGCAGCCGCCATCTCCAGAGGGGTAACGCCTCTTGATACACCGCCTATCGCTTGTGACGGATAGATGAAATCATCATTATTATCCAGCTTATTTATGCCTACCTGAGACAGGAACCAGAGGGCAGTCTCGCCGCCAACCTCGTTCCATACCATGACGGCAACTGTGTTTTTGGAGCTTACAAGTGCCTTGCGGATGGTAATGGGACCATCATAGGTCCTCGAGTAGTTAAGAGGCCACGGCTTATTTGGCGTCGACGGGTTGAGGTAGACTTTCTCGTCGTTGAATATGGTGCCGGGGGCGATTATGTCCAGTTCAAGTGCGGGGCCGTAGTCTATGAGCGGCTTGATCGAGGAGCCGGGTGAACGCCGGGCCGATGTGGCACGGTTCAGTGACAGGTTCATCGTTTTCTCACCGTAACCGCCCTGCATAGCCGCTATCGCTCCGGTCTGGGAGTTGATGACGACCATGGCGCCGGTCGGCTTCTCCGGCAGATCCTCAAGCTGCTTGGGCTTTGTCTGGAACAGCTTTTTGTTCTTGAAAGCCTCATCAAGCACCTGCTGGACCTTGGGCTCCATCGTGGTGTAGATATGATAGCCTCTGTTATAAACGATAGTTGAAGCGAGGGACTTTGTTATTCCTCTTGCTGCGGCAAGGTCGCTTACGACCTGTGAGATGGCATATTCCGTGAAGTACGAATTGACGACTCCGCCGGATGATGTGTCGTGTGTCTTGAATACTATCTCCGTGTTAAGCGCTTCCTGATACTGTGCTTCGGTTATGTGGCCGAGCTCGTACATCTTGGTGAGGATTATCCTCATTCTCCTGAGGCAGTTACGGCGTCCGGATTCTCTGAGCGGATTGTAGTATGAAGGGCTCTTGGGAAGTCCTGCCAGGAGTGCACATTCCGCGATGTTGAGATCCTTTGCATCCTTCCCGAAATAATTGTGAGCCGCTGCCTGAACACCTACATAGTTGTTGCCCATGGGCGCCAGGTTGAGATAAAGCTCCATTATCTCGTCTTTGGAGAGGTGCTGCTCAAGTTCCATCGCCGAGAACCATTCCTGAACCTTACGCGAAGTGGAGTGCTGGTCCTGTCCGCTGATGAGCTTGACTGTCTGCTGCGTGATCGTCGATCCGCCGTATGTCGCGTGACCGCCGTGCGCAAGAGCCGACAGTATGGCGCCGCCGATCCTCTTCAGGTCTATGCCCGAGTGGTCGTAGAACCTCTCGTCCTCGATGGATATTACGGCCTCATCAATATACGTATTCTTGAGTTCGCTGTAGGATATATATATCCTGTCAACATTCTCGCTGCCTGTGAGCTTGGCAATCTGGTTGCCTTCGATATCATAAACAAATGATGTCTGGGATGCCTGTCCCGTCGATGTCAGATCGCCTATTGTGAGGGGCTTGGTCGATGATGCATACCCCAGGAGCATTCCTGCGCCGAACCCGCCGAAAGCAAATCCTATGCAGAGCGTTACCACAAGCGCCAGCTTGATCACATCAGACAGGAACGACCTTATCTCATACTGCACACTTCTGTTGAACCCTGATCTTGTGGGCTTCCCCTTGAGGCTTTTGCGGAGGTCGTCGGCGAGTGCCGTATTCTCCGGCTTGACCTGATTGGTCGTGCGGTTCCTGTTGTCCGACATATCAGTCTTCCTTCTTATCCCATGTCCTGTCGCTGATAATATATCTCGGGCGCTGCTTCGTCTCGAGGTAGATCTTGCCGATGTATTCACCGATGATCCCGAGGCTGAGGAGCTGAACGCCGCCCATGAACAGTATTATGCATGCAAGAGATGCCCAGCCTGCGACAGTCTGGCCGATGCACACCATTACAATCGCCCATATGATCCCGACGATGCCGAGGAATACAGTGAACAGTCCGAATCCCGTAATGACCGATATCGGCTTGGTCGACAGGCTCGTGATCCCTTCTATCGCGAGTTTGATCATCTTGCGGAGAGGGTAGTGGCTCTCTCCGGCGATGCGTTCCGCGCGCTCATATTCAACTGACGTGCTCTTGAATCCCACCAGAGGGAACATTCCTCTGAGGAAGATATTCACTTCCTTGAAATCCGCGAAATGATTGAGTACCCTGGAACTTACCAGTCTGTAGTCAGCATGGTTATAGACAGTTTCCGCCCCCATGCCGTTGATCACTTTGTAGAATCCCTGTGCAGTTGTTCTCTTGAACCATGTGTCCGTCTTCCTTGACGATCTGACACCGTAAACTATCTCGCATCCGTCGAGATAGTGGTCGACCATGGCATTCATTGCATTGATGTCGTCCTGGCCGTCACAGTCGATGGAGATGGTGATGTCACACTTGTCACGGGCCTCCATGAGTCCGGCAAGCAGCGTGCTCTGATGGCCGCGGTTACGGCTCTGTGAGATGCCGATATAATGTTCGTCCTGCTTTGCCAGGTCTTCTATGATAGACCATGTCTTGTCAGAAGATCCGTCGTTGACAAAAAGGACACGGCTGTCATCCGCGATCTTGCCGCTTTCTGCAAGCTCGAGGATCTTGTCCCTGAACAAAGGTGCCGTTATAGGCAATACTTCCTGCTCGTTGTAGCAGGGGATAACTATCCATAATCTGGGTTTATTCATACCGGTAATTGTAATTCACGCGCATATTTAAGTCAAATTACCGGCATCGGCTGTCGGGGGAATATTCCAAATCTTATTCCAAAAGACTTCTGAATGACACACAGACCGCTTGACTTTGAATATGGCGGATACCATTATGAGAGTATGCAGGATCAGACTAAATGGAGGGATTTGGTCAGGTCATCCCTGAAGAGAGCGGGTGACACATTTGACCGTCTGACTGTTCTCACCGAGAGGACAGCTTGGATAAGTTTGCTCCTGTGCACATCGCTCCTGGCAGGTTCCTGTCTTACTGTCTCGGCATTGAGCATAAACGTCAGGCGGGAGATGACCGTAAGTGATTCCACAGAGAATATCCGCGCTGCCGCAGAGACTACACAGACAGCGGCTCCGTCCGGGAGATCAGAAGGAATGACAGAAGAGACTTATGTGACTCTCAGTAAGGAAGATCTCGAGAGGCAGATGATAGCTGATGTCATAATGAGGGGGAATCTGAACACCCTCGAGAGTGCCGGTGAGGAGGATGACGAGGAAGTAAGTGCCGAAGTCATCAGGAACACGGCCCCCAAGAACCTCAGCGACCGTCAGGTAACAAGGATGCTCAACGGCGGTGCAGGACAGGTAAGGATCATAGACCGTAAAGACATCAATGAGGGCGCTGCAAGCTCCGGATCATCGGAGGACACGGGCAATGCCCAGGCCGAGAGCAGTGCGGTATCAGGCAACAGCGGTGTCGCTACCAGTGCCACCTCTAACAATAATTATGTGATAGGGATCGATGTCTCTTCCTGGAACGGGAACATCAACTGGCAAAAGGTAAAGGATTACGGAGTCAGGTTCGTAATGATCAAATGCGGCGGAAGGTACTGGGGCTCAGGGCTTCTTTACAAGGACAAGCAGTTCGACGCCAATATTAAGGGAGCACGTGCGGCAGGCCTCGATGTGGGAGTGTATTTCTATTCCGCAGCGACAACGGTCAAAGAGGCATATGAGGAAGCATCCTATGTGGTCAGCCTCATCAAGGATTACACGATTACATATCCGGTGGCGATAGATTTCGAGATCAACAGTCAGGAATACAGGCATGCGGGTGTCAAGGGCAAGGAGTTGCGCGACATACTCTGCACCTTCTGTGACACGGTCAAGAGTCAGGGCTATAAGCCGATGGTCTATATGAGCAAGAGCTGCTGGACGAGTGTGCTGGGCAGCACGTACGCATCGGAAGTATCATCCAAATACAAGGTTTGGCTTGCTCTGTATTACAACAGCTTTATTGACGGTGTGGAACCGTTCAAGATCGGAGACAATCTGCCGTCATTCGGTTACGGATACGATATCTGGCAGTACGGTTATCTCAAGGGCGTAGTTCCCGGCGTATCCGGAAGCGTTGACATGAACCTCAGCTTTATGTCCAAGACAAGCCTGACGACTCCGGCCATAACTGTTCCCGGCAACGGAAAGATAAGCGCAGTCAAAGGGTCTTCGACAGATCCGGCAAGTCTTGTATCAGCAGTCAATTCACTCGGCAGGAAGGTTGAATCACCTGCCCTCAAGGTTACCGTACGCGATTCACAGGACAACATAGTCACGGCGGACAAGGCTTTGTCAGAGACCGGTACATACAAGGTTACATATTCGTTTACGGATCCTTATTACGGGATCATAACGGCGTCTGCCACACTGTCAGTAACAGATCAGTCTGCTGCATCACCTTCGACGGCAGCAGCAACGGCCACCGCAGCACCTGCCACCGTGACGTCGCCGGCACCTTCGTCAGAATCCGCCCCGTCAGAGTCGACTGAGACGCAGGCACCGTTAACGCAGACTCCCGCGCCTTCTGAGAACTCCGATGTTACGGAACCCGTTTTGTGATAGAATACGCTTGTAGAAGTTATGTTCAGGAGGAGTGTTATGGTACGTCGTAATATAACCGAGAAGGTAAAGGAACCGAAGAAAGATGTACAGACAGGCGGCAAGTCGGCGCTGATTCTTGATATCGTCCTGATATTGCTGGGTGTTACTTTCATAATCTGGGCCGAGAAAGCACTTGACCTCATGACCAGGATCGTGGGCATCTGCCTCGTCGCCATTTTTGTGGCTGAGATAGTTATCTTCATCAGGTCCAAGACGCGTGAGATGTGGGAGAAGGTGGGACTCGGAGTGTCCGTGGTCCTTGCCGTGTTAGGCCTGTGGCTGGCAATAAGCCCGGGATCTTTCCACGGTCTTATCAACTATGTGTTCGGATTCCTCATCCTTGTGTACGGTGCTTTCGGGATCGTCAATTCAGTCGGCTTTGCAAGAGCTTCCGGAGGACTGTGGTGGATCGGCCTTATCATGTCGATATCTGCCGTTGCAATGGCTATTCTGATACTCCTGAACCCGTCTTTCCTTGCCGGCATACTCATGATCGCGATCGGCATTGCCATCGTATTCTCGGGTGTTACGGGCATTTATAACTGGATCAATGTCAGGAAGGCACAGAAGATGATCAAGAATGATACTATAATCATCGATGCTTCTGACATGAAGGACGCCGGATCAGACAACGAATAACCGCTATTGCTTTTTCGGGACATCGGTATAAAATATTCACATTAATAAATACGTGAGGTTTTACTATGTCTGATAACAGCAGAATATACAGGTTGCTTGTAATTAATCCCGGGTCGACGTCGACCAAGGTGAGCTTATTTGATAATGAGACGCTTGTCTTTGAGAAGAGTCTCTTCCACGAGGCGGCGGAACTGCTGAAGTATCCTCATGTGAACGGACAGATGCCGTTCAGGTATGGTGTTATCCTTGATATGCTCAAGGAGGAAGGCATTGATCCGGCGAGCATCGACGCTTTTGTCGGAAGGGGCGGAAGCGCACATACGCAGCCCGGCGGCATTACAAAGATCGATCAGACACTCTACGATGATACTGAAGCTGCTGTGGGAGGCAGTGAGCATCCTGCCAAGCTCGGCGTTATGCTCGCCTGGAAATTTGCATGCAAATACGGCAGAGAGGCATATACCCTCAATCCCACGAATGTTGACGAATACTGCGATTATGCGCGCCTTACAGGCATTAAGGGTATCTACCGCATATCTCATTCGCATGTGCTTAACCAGAAGGCGGTTGCAGAGTATCACGCGGAGTCTCACGGCAAAAAGTACGAGGATATGAACCTCATCGTAGCTCATATCGACGGAGGCATCACGGTATCCGCACACGATCACGGACGGATGGTGGACGGCAACATGGGTGCAGACGGTGAAGGTGCGTTCTCTCCCACGAGGATCGGAAGTGTTCCTGTTCTGTCTCTCCTTGACTATCTTGAAGACCATTCTATAGATGACGTAAGGCTCATGTGTTCCAGAGCCGGCGGATTCGTTCAGTTTTTTGGAACATCAAATGCCGATATAGTCCACGATCTTGTAGATAAGGGCGATGCCAAGGCAACACTTGTATGGAAGACGATGATCTACCAGATATGCAAGATGATAGGCAGCATGAGTGCCGTTCTATGCGGCAAGGTTGACGGGATCCTGCTGACGGGCGGTCTGCTGAGATTTGACGATGTCAGGGAGATGATCCTCGAACACTGCGGCTTTATTGCACCCATAAGCGTTTATCCCGGCGAAATGGAGCAGGAGGCGCTTGCAATGCCCGCACTCAAGGTATTGAGGGGGCAGATCACTCCGGCAACATATACCGGCAAGCCTGTCTGGTCAGGCTTTGAGGGGATGGATATTTGATATAAGCCTTTTTTCGTTATGTTGTTGTCATATTATGCGGCGTGCTTAGTGTTATAATATACGCTGAGCGTGTATGCACATTTTTATTGATACAGAGGGAATAGACATAAATGAGTTACTATAACGAATACAATGATCCGAGACAGTATCAGAACAGCGGGAACGGCGGACAGGTAAGGCCTTCCGGACAGCGCAGGCAGAATGTGAGGCCTGCTAACCCCGATTATGCCATGTACGGCTATACATCCGACAGAAAGCCCCAGTCTTCCGGCAGGAGCAAGGGCAGACACGGCAGAACGTATTCTCTGGCACTGTTTTTGCCGCTCGTGCTTATATATTTCGAGGCGGTATTTACCATACTCACTCACAATGATGCAACATTCCTTCAGAGACTTATGCCCGTACTGTTCTGCATAAGCCTCGGAGGTTTGGCTTACCTTATCTGTACGATCACTCCATCGGAGAAGGTCAATAAGATCATTACGGCGACGTTGTTGGGTGTCAATGCAGTTGCTTTCTGTGTGGCATATTTCATCCTGAGGAAATTCGGTATTCACTACGACCTGAAGACTGTCTTCGCAGGTGCGGCTGATGCTGCAGGCGGATTCGGTGACGAGATATTCAAGATGATCTTCAGTGTGTCCGGAATCCTCGCGATCCTGTTCCTGTGGCTTCCGTTTATACTCTATGTCTGGATCGGAAGGAAGCATGATACGGCTGTCATCAAGTCGAAGAATATGCGCAATAATGCAAGGATCGCTGCTCTTGCGGTATGCGTGGTATTTTTCCTTGTTGCAAGACTCGTCGTCCTCATCGCACCCTCTCTCCGTGATGCATATTCAAAAGAGTACAGCTATGAGTCAGCCGTTAATAATTTCGGCCTTCTGACTGCGATCAGGCTCGATACGCTTCATTCGATTGGATTCGGCGGAGGTGACGAAGGCTTCACGAACGATACAAATGTCACTGTTCCCACGAGCACGAAGCCTGTGATCACAGATGATCCTTCGATCACGCAGGCTCCCGATGCTTCACCTACGCCTACCCCGAGAGAGTATGGCCCCAACAAGATGAATATTGATTTTGCAGCTCTTGCAGAGTCTGCATCAGGTCATACGAAGAACCTTGATGAATATGTTAATTCCCTGACTCCTACGATGGAGAATGAGATGACCGGTCTGTTCAAGGGCAAGAACCTGATATTCCTGTCTGCTGAGGCTTTCTGCAGGGAGGCGGTATCCGAGGAGCTGACACCTACGATTTACCGTCTCATGACGAAAGGCGTGTATTTCAAGGATTTCTACCAGCCTGCAAGCGCCGGTACGACAGGCGGTGAGTATCAGAATATTTTCGGTATGCTCCCGATGGACGGAGGTTCCTCTGTTAAGAATACGTCAGATCACGACAATTATCTGACACTCGGCAACATCTTCAACCGTATCGGTTATAATGGATGGGCTTTCCACAACAACGACTATAAGTACTATAAGCGTAATATCACGCACAATAACCTCGGTTATTCCAACGGCTTTATGGGCTACGGCAACGGTATGGAGCAGTATGTCAAGAAGCAGTGGCCTGAATCAGATGATGAGATGATCCGGGGAACGCTGCCGCTCTATATCGACAAGGAACCGTTCAATGTATATTACATGACCGTCAGCGGTCACGGAATCTATCCGAAGAGCTCGAACGCAATGGTCCGTAAGCATTGGGACAGAGTTCAGGGATTGTCACAGTACAATGATCTGGTCAAGGGCTACATCGCATGCAACCTCGACCTGGAGGATGCTCTGACATATCTGATCACCGAGCTCGAAGCAAAGGGCAAGCTCGACAATACTGTTATCGTAATGTGTGCCGACCATTTCCCTTACGGTCTTGATGACGATGCAGGTCTCGGCAAGATGCCTAACCTGTCAAATCTCTACGGATACGATGTTAAGACAACATGGCAGCGTGATCACAGCGCAGCCATCCTCTGGTCTCCCTGCCTTGAGGATATGCACATCGAGATCGACACTCCCGCATCGAGCCTTGATATCCTGCCTACACTCTGCAACCTGTTCGATGTTGACTGGGATTCAAGACTCTTCCCGGGCCGTGATGTATTCTCGGAGGCTATGCCTCTCGTATTTACGACATCATATTCATGGAAGACTGATATCTGTACATATGACGCATCGGGAAGCAAGGTAACGCCTGCAACACCTGATACGGTGATACCTGACGGATATGTGGATACGGTCAAGAAGATAGTTAAGAATAAGGTGCACTATTGTGACTGGGTACTTGAGACAGACTACTTCAGGCATGTCTTCAAGAATTATGTGGCACCCACACCTGTTTCCACGACGCCGACACCCGTGCCGGAGCCCGGACAGCAGACCGCTGATACAACACAGGCAACACAGAATAACAACCCGGCACCGTCGATCAACGTTAATAACCGAACATGACGGTTAAGGCTGACATAAAGTCCGTTATCTTCGATCTCGACGGAACTTTGACAGATACCGAGAAGTATTACCAGACCGCCTGGCCTGAGGCCTGCAGGCGGTTTGGTTTTGTTATGGAACCCTGGATGCCTCTGGAACTCAGGTCGCTGGGCAGACCCTATGCGCCCGTGCAGTTTAAGGAGTGGTTCGGTGACACTTTCGATTACGATGCCGTAAGAGAAGAACGCAAGAAGATAGTCAAAGAACTCATAAAGGATAACGGAATACCATTGAAGCCCGGTGCTTTGGAGATACTCTCATGGCTTCGCGCTAACGGCATTACAGTTGCCATGGCAACTGCAAATGACTATAAGCGGACGATGGGTTATCTGGGTCAGATAGGTCTCGAAGATTCTTTTGACAAGGTAATCTGCGCTGATATGGTGAAGTTCGGCAAGCCGGCACCTGATATATATGCATATGCATGTAAGGAACTCGATGTGGAGCCGTCATGCGCTTTCGCGGTGGAGGATTCTCCCAACGGCGTCACGAGCGCGTATAAGGCGGGGTGCAAGGTCATAATGGTACCGGACCTCACCGAGCCTGATGAAGAGCTTGGGAAGATGCTGTACGCGAGATGCGATACGCTGATGGGGATAAGAGATCTGATAGCTAATTAATCTTAAGACTGGCTGTCAGATTGCCAAGAATAGTATATTTCTTGCCAAGGCTTGACAAGGATATTGCTTCATAGACGATATATCTCCGATACAAGTCTTGATTAAAATATGGCAAAGACTGTAAGGGGAGGTCTGCCATATGTTAAAGAGGATACTCTCTTCCATTCTCATCATGTCACTGTCGGCGACGGTTCTCGCATCCTGCACGGGGAAAGATACCGGTACGGAAGTCAAGCAAAAGAGATATATTGATTCAGATAACTGGTGGAACGACCGGATAACAGATCCTGACCTGTCGCAATACCCCGATATCATGATGCTCAGCAGCATTGACGTTGCAACTGAAGAATACTATGTGGCTGAGTTCATCCGCAAGAATGAGAAGGAACGGATAGTTCTCTGTAAGTTCGATTATGACGGCATACTCACAGGGTCGATAGTCCCGGATAATGATAAAACGGTCGGCAATCTCTTTCTCTCAGACGGCGTTATCTATGCATCATGTTACGGTACTTATGAGGCGGAAGGTTCGATGTGCAACTACATTTGCAGAGCCGACTTCGATAAGAGCATTCTCGTACCTGAAGAGAAGATCGATATTCCCTCAGATCTCGGCTCAGAAAATTACATAAACGATGTGCTCAAATGGAACGGAAAGATCATTTATTCCGCCTCTTCGGATACAAAGTGTTCTATAGTAGTTGACGGTACAATGTATGACCCTGTCCTTGATGATGGGATGAAGGTGTCATATATCAATAATATGAAGGTCTGCGGAGATACGCTTTACTACGAGGCAGGTGTGGACATAAATGACACGGATGCGAATTATATCTGCTCGTTCGATCTGAATACTCACGCGATGCATGCCAGAGAACTTGAACATCACATGGACGGCGGAAGCATAATGGCAGGCGGTGTGACTTATTATGTGACGCATGATGAGGACTATATGAACGGAACAAAGATCGTTAAGTATGATCCTGCGTCAGACGGGTTCTCGGATGTATTGAAGTTCACGGATACGTATATCAATAACGAGTTCGGGATGTCTCCCAATTACAATGTTCTGTATGCAGATGACAGCCGTGTCACAGTATATTCCGACGGCAACGGCATTGCAGTCGGCAACGGCCTGCCTTCCGTCATTACCCTCTCGAAAGCATCATCCAACCCGAACAAAGGCAGGGAGGTGCTGGAGCTGGGCTGCGTCAGCCTGGAGCCTTACAGTTTATTTCCGGCAGTCAATAAGTATAACAGGGAGAGTGATAAGTATTATATCGAAGTGACAGGAAGATATGCATATCAAGAAGACGCGGTCTATACACTCATGGAGGACATCAAGGGCGGAACAGGGCCAGATATGGTCCTCCTGGATTCCGCGAACGCGACGCTTGCTGATCCCGTATACTTAAGAGACTTATCCGGATACACGGGTAATAATGAGTCATACTACAGGATCGATTACTGCAGGACATACAGAGGTCTGATCGTCAGAACGAGCCTTCTCGATGATCCTTCATCCCCCGGGATCACTTATGAGAGGTATATAGATATTGTTAAGAAGAACAACGGATCTAATCCGTTAGGTGCGGACAGGATAACCGTATTTAACAATCTGTTCGAGTTTTCTGCAGATTCGTTCTTCGATGCGAAGGGCAATATCGATCTTGATAACGAGGATTTCCGTGCGCTTGCGGAATACGTTCGTGACATGCCGGAGCCGGATAACGTTATCTTGGGGGAAGCGTCACCTGTTACGGATCTGTATTATACCGGCTTCCCGTGGTATCTGTCAGCCAGGGGAGACAGTTACGATAAGTACACCATGATTGGATATCCTTCGCGCAATGGTGATAAGCCTGTTGCGATCGTTCCGATCGGGATCGGCGTAACGTCATGCAGCAGTGAACCTGATGTATGCGTGGAGTTTGCAAGATCGCTTCTTGATCCTGAAGTTCAGAGCAGGATATGTGAGTACAACACGGATCCCGTCAGTACCGAAGGCTTGCTCAAAAGGGCTGATAAGGCTGTTGACGAACTTAACGTGTTCGAGTCTGGCAGTTCCCTTATCAGAAGTGGCGAATGGCCGAGGGAGGCGGCCGGGTATTATCTGGATCAGCTGTCCGATGCGGTGTATGTGAGGGATGTCGATGCTACTGTACTGAAGATATTAGATGAGGAATTGGAGCCTTATATCGCGGGTCAGAAAGACATAGATGAGGTGATAAGGATTGCAACGAACAGAGTCGAGCTTATGATGAAGGAGAGATGAGAGAATTTGCAAACTCATTGAACACGAGCGAGGATCAACACTGTAAGCATTGCACTTAACTTGTCCCGCGAAGTGCGACTGAGTTTGCAAATTCCTCTCATGTTACAACTCTATCTTACCGAGCCGGATGAAGAACTGGGGAAGATGCTGTACGCGAGATGTGATACGCTGCTGGGGATAAAAGAGCTGATCAGGTAATACAACCACGATACAAGTTTTATCTATAATATGGCAAACGGAGCATATGGAGGTTTGTCATATGATAAAGAGAGTTGTTGCCGCAGTTCTTATAACAGCGTTGTTATCATCCTGTTTTGTATCTTGTTCTAGTTCATCTCAAACCGCCACCAAGGAACCCCGGTATGTGGACAGCGATATCTGGTGGAATGACAGTATAGTCATACCGGACCTGTCAAAGTATCCTGATGCGCAGATGCTCAGCCGGATCGATGTTGCTACTGGAGATTATTATATTGCGGATATTTACTGTGCAGACAGGACTGTACTTTGCAAATTCGACTATGAAGGGAACCTTCTGGGGTCGATAGTGCCGGATAAAGATATGTCGGTTAACAGAGTCTCGATATCAGACGGCATTGTCTATGTGCTCGTGTACGGAACAGATCCTGTAAGCGGGTCAAGAGGTCAGCTTTTGTGCACGGCTGATTTTGATAAAGGGACTTTGAATGATCCGGAGAAGATCAGTATTCCTCAAGGTTCAGGAACAGATACACAGATCGATGAAGTGTGGATGTGGCAAGGTAAGAAAGTGATGTCGGTATCGTCAGATCCTAAGGATTATATAGTTATTGATGATGGCGGCAAATATACAGAATACGAGCCGGATCTTGGCGATGCGATAGGCGATACGCAGATCCAGAGAATGAAGACGGACGGGGATAAGCTTTATTTCGAGATCGCAGGAATGAAGGGTGATGACTATGTGCTCTTTCTGTGTTCGCTTGATCTTAATACTCTTGAGTATCATCAGAAGGAAATGATGCACTATATGTCTGAGGGGCGTACCGTTCCGCAACACGGCACATATTATGTAAAACATGAACACGAAAGGAACCACACTTCAGTTGTCAGATATAATCCGGCTACGGATGATATTGAAGAGATACTTAAGTTCAATGACACATACATCAGCAACGAGTACGGGCTGAGCGAGAACTACAATGTGCTCTATGCAGATGATACGAAAGTGCGCATTGTCTGTGAGAACGAAAGCAATGTTGCAGGCAACGGACTGCCCGTCGTGATCACACTTACAAAGGCGGAATCCAACCCGAATAAGGGACGGCAGATATTGGAACTCGCCGGGCTTAACATATCTTCCAACAGGATATTTGCTGCAGTTAACAGATACAACAGAGAGAATGACAAATACTTCATAGAAGTGACGGACAGGTATGTGAATTATGAAGACAGGGATGAGCCTGTCTACCGGCTGATGGAAGATATTAAAGGCGGCACAGGTCCTGACATGGTATTGATGAATTCTGATTATGCAGTGCTTAATGACGATCAGTATCTAAGGAAAATGACGGATGATACCGGAGACACCGGTCAGAAGTACAGGATCGACTATTACAGGACATACAGGGGGCTTATGGTAAGAACGAACCTTCTGAGCGATCCGGATTCCCCCGGGATAACGTATGAGGAATATGCGGATCTGGTAAAGAAAGCAAATTACGGCATCAATCCGCTGGGAGAAAGCAGGATAGCGGTGTTCAACAATCTCTTCAAATTCTCGGCAGAGTCATTCTTTGATGATAACGGCAATATAACTCTTGATAATGAGGACTTCCGTGCTCTTGCCGGATATGTGCGCGATATGCCTGAGCCCAGAGAAAATTATATCACCGAGACGATTCCTCTATCAGATTCTTCGTGGTACGGTCTGGACGGATTATTCCGTTCAGGCGATAAGGTCTTTGGCGAATACTCCGTGATCGGCTGCCCGTCTCGTCTTGGTGATAAGCCCGAAATAATAGACTCAACAGGAATTGCGATAACAGCCTGCACAGGTTCATATGATGCATGTCTCGGATTTGCCGGATCGTTATCGGATCCTGCTATCCAGAACCGGATATGTGAATATGGCTATGATCCTTCGAGCCCAGAGGGAATGCGTATACGAGCGGAGAATGATATTAATGCGTTTTTGCTTTGGGAACCTCAGAAGTTTGATGTTCAGTACTATACACAGTATGCCGGCAAAGATAAGCTTAACGGGGTGGTTGACCGCTATATCTCTCAGGTCTCCGATGCCCGGTATGTCAGAGATGTTGATACAACTGTTATGAAGATCCTTGATGAGGAGATGGAGCCATATCTTGCCGGGCAGAAAGAGGTTGATGAGGTTATCAGTGTCGCGGAGAACAGGATAGGATTGATGTGCAAGGAGAGGTGACAGCCCGAACCGTCCCCAATGTCATATTTTATGCTATAATACTAAGCAGGTTAGGGGGTGATGCGAAGTGAAGAGGAAAGATTCAAGCAATAAGCGTGGAACTACTGCTGCAGCGATAGTTGCAGGTCTTGCATGTGTGACTGCGCTCTTTACTGCCAAGTGCAATGAGAACGCTACCGTTTACGGGCCGCCCCCGACGGATGATTCGGATTATAAGCCGACGGCAAATTCCAATGAGTGTGTATACGGTCCTCCGTCAGTGGAGTCTTTCAAGCCGGATGATAATCAGAACGGAGATGTATACGGGCCCCCGGAGTTTTTTGAGAGCACCAATGAGACGAATTGAAGATATCAAGACAGGTCACCTGGATCAGCTGGCCGATTATGTTAAGATACTTTATAAGGAGCCGCAGCTGCGGCACCTTTTCTTTGAGATGACTTCAGCCTGCAATGAGCATTGTTTTCACTGCGGGAGCAACTGCGACAAGCCGCAGCCGGGGGAATTGACTGCGGATGAGTTTAAGAATATCCTGGTGCAGGTCAGGGAGGACTTTGACATAAGCAGACTCCTGCTGTGCATTACGGGCGGAGAGCCGCTCTTAAGGCAGGATTTCTTTGAGATCATGAACTATGCAAAAGAACTCGGGTTTGCCTGGGGCATGACGAGCAATGCGACGCTCATCACCGTGGATGTTGCACATAAATTGGCAGATGCAGGTATGAAGACGATATCGGTATCGATAGACGGACTTCCTGAGACGCACGATAAGCTCAGGGGATTTAAGCGCGGATATGAACTCGCGATGAGAGGTGTTCAGAACCTCATAGACGAGAAAGCATTTACGGCCGTGCAGATCACGACTGTCCTTAATCACGAGAATATCAGGGAGCTTCCCGAGCTCTTTGAGATCATGAAGGGGATCGATATCGATTCATGGCGTGTCATTAATCTCGAGCCTATAGGAAGGGCGCTTACGAGGCCTGAACTGATGTGTACTCCTGATGATTTAAGGACCATGTTCGACTTCATCAAACAGGCCAGAAGAGACGGATATCCTGTGCTTTACGGGTGCAGCCATTATCTCGGGCTTGATTACGAAGCAGAGGTAAGGGACTGGTACTGGCTCTGCAATGCGGGAGTATATACCGCGAGCATAATGAGCAACGGTGATATCGGTGCATGCCTTGACATAGAGCGTAATCCCAGGGTGATCCAGGGCAATATCCGCAGGGACAGGCTGAAGGATGTCTGGGATAACAGATTCGAGATATTCAGAAGAGATAAGTCGGAGGATTCGTCCAAGTGCCGCGAATGCAGTCATAAGAAGTACTGCAGAGGCGGTGCGTACCACTCGTGGGACTATAATAAGGATGAACCTCTTATATGTATGAGAGGAGTACTGTTCGAATGATCAATATCGGATGTCACCTGTCGAGTTCAGGCGGGTTCCTCGCGATGGGCAAACATGCGACGGAACTGGGGGCGGATACTTTCGCGTTTTTTACCAGGAATCCCAGAGGAGGTTCTGCCAAGGAGATAGATCCTGAGGATGCAAAAGCTCTTGTTCAGTACATGAAGGATAATGATTTCGGCAAGCTGGTGGCGCATGCACCTTACACGATGAATGTCTGTGCGGAGAAAGAGAATATCCGCAAGTTCTCCCGGGATATGCTGGCTGACGATCTTGACCGCATGCAGTATGTGCCGGGGAATTATTATAATTTCCATCCCGGTTCTCACGTGGGACAGGGAGCTGATGCTGCGATACCCATGATCGCCGATGCGCTGAATAATGCACTGAAGCCGGAACACGATACTATAGTCCTTCTTGAGACAATGGCGGGCAAGGGGTCGGAGGTCGGAAGGACTTTCGATGAACTTGCGGAGATAATCAGCAGGGTCGAGCTCAGGGAGAAGGTCGGCGTCTGCTTTGATACGTGTCATACATGGGACGGCGGATACGATAATGTGGGCGACTTTGACAGTGTCCTGGAGGAGTTCGATAAGGTCATCGGCCTCGGCAGGCTCTATGCAGTTCACCTCAACGACAGCAAGAATGACCGTGACAGTCATAAAGACAGGCATGAGGTCATAGGAGGCGGATTCCTCGGTGAGGACGCAATACGTAACATTGTTACACATCCTTTGCTGCAGGGCAAACCGTTCATTCTTGAGACTCCGAATGAAGATCCTGGATATGCGCGTGAGATAGCACTTATCAGGAGCTGGTTCTGATGAATAAAGATCCCCGTCAGCATAGTTTGAAGATCGGTGAGATCATTAAACGTTCATGGAAACCATTCCGCATGAAGTACTATATGAATGTTCTCGTCGTTATTCTCATAGGTATCATTGCCGGCGGATATACGTTCAACACCAGATTCGGTTCAATCGGACGGAGTAATACTGTACAGGAAGAGATTACGACGATCAACATGGGTAACTCGAATGTGGAGTCTGTTGAGGATTTTCTCAAATCAATGGAGATCATACGCGTCGATCCTGAGATGAAATCGGCAGGGAAACAATATACAAAAGGAGTATTCTCTGTCTTCATTAACCAGATATCCCACTCGGGAAGCTTTGCCTTCGGTATTCTAAACGGTATCAATAAACTTCTTTTCAAAGACTTCGTATCAAGATCAGTAGTGATTTTCTCTGCAGTATTCATGGTGATATTGTTTACCATATTTTTCCAGAATGTACTGCTGGTCGGGCAATGCCGGTATTTCCTCGAACACAGAAGGTATGCCGATACGAGGGCCGACGCGCTGCTTTTTGTGTTCAGGCATGGCAGGACACGTCACGTTGCAAAAATAATGCTCGTCAGGGATATTTTGCTGTTCCTCTGGAGTCTGACGGTTGTCGGAGGGTTTATCAAGACATACCAGTATGCCATGATCCCTTATATCCTTGCGGAGAACCCCGACATAGGATTAAGAGATGCATTCACGCTGTCTAAGCAGCTTTCCAAAGGCAACAAATGGAGAATGTTCGTTGTGGATGTTATATACGGTGTGGGTTTCCTGTTATCTCCCTTTACATTCAATATGCTGTCAGTATTTCTTGTTAACCCGCTTCACCAGTGTGCCAGGGCAGAGATATATACCGAACTTCGTGACAGCAGAAAAGAATTTACGGACAAAGGAGCGGAGCTTCTTAACGACAGAATGCTCGCGGTTGCAAATGTGTCTGACAGCGTTTATCCCGAATCTGCCTTTCCTGTTCCCGTGCACAAAAGAAGACGCTGGCTTACGATCGATTATGACCGCAGTTACACTTTCTGGACGGTTGTGTTGTTCTTCTTTACTTATTCTCTCGTAGGATATGTTTGGGAAGTATTCTATACCCTTCTTAATGAAGGTCTTCTCGTCAACCGCGGCACCATGACGGGTCCATGGTTGCCAATCTACGGAGTTGGAGGACTTATAATCGTAATAATACTCAGGCCGCTCAGACGCAATCCGTTGCTGATGTTTACGGGAACTTTTGTTGCCTGCGGAGTGCTGGAGTATTTTGCCTCGTGGATGCTTGAGGTCTTATTTGATGCCAAATGGTGGGATTACAATGGTTATTTTCTTAACATTAACGGAAGGGTCTGTCTTGAAGGACTGCTGGTTTTCGGTCTGGCAGGTGTGGCCTTCACTTATGTGTTCTCACCTCTTCTTGACAATCTCTATTCGAAGATTAGGCTTCCGGTTAAGAAGGCAATCGGTATAATATTGATGATAATATTTGCACTTGATATGGTTTATTCTTTCAATCATCCCAATCAGGGTGACGGTGTAACTTACGGAGAAGAGGGAATGGGTGCGGATATAGCAGTAATAGAGGAGGATTAGGTATGAATTTTGTTACGGTAGATGATTTTGAGTACTTCAGCGATCTGATAATCAGATATGTCAGTGAAGGCGTGTCCGGCATGACCGACTCAGTCGATTTTGAGAAGTTTACCTCTGCGGAAGATTTTTTGGAATTTCTGGAAGAGAATCCTGACTACCAAGTCGATATACTCTTCTGTGATGTGGAGATGGGCGGTATGAGCGGTCTTGATCTGGCTCGCAAGATAAGGGATCATTACCAGATAGGGTCACGCATTAAGAAGATGGTCTTTGTCACAAGTTACAGAAGACTCAATATCGAATACGACGGTCAGATAAGGGGCAAGATCAGCAAGCCTTTCGAGAGGAGCGAGATAGTGAATACCGCGATAGATCTTATGGAGGAGATCAATGCGGAATAAGAGGATCGGGACAGCCGTCATATCCTCCATGATCTGTATAGCCTGTGTGATATCATCGTCGTGTGCTTCCCTGCCGGTCATAAATGCTGACGGACAGAAGGCAGATGTGCCGGAAACTCATGAGTTCAATATCAGGACTGATGAGTCAGGATACTATGACATCTCATACGGCCACGGAACGGAAAGCGGAGAGGAGCGCACTACAGGGCTGTTCATCGGTGATCATTACCTGACCGGACTGAGCAGCCGGAAGGACACCGTTACAGTTTATCTCGATAAGGGTGATAATAAGGTCTCATTACGCAGGACGGAAGGCGGAGATGATCCCTTCATTGATTCGGTCACAGTCAGCAGGAGTGAACATAGGACAGTGATGGTCATAGCTCCTCATGAGGATGACGAGATACTTGCATTTGCAGGAAGCATTATGTCGGCAGCCGGTAGGGGAGATACCGTCAAAGTTGTGTTCATGACGAACGGAGATTATTTCGGTAAGGAGCTGTCAGAGGTCAGGATAGCGGAAAGTGCAAAGGCTCTCGAACACCTCGGGATCGGTAAGGAAGACATCATCGTAATGGGTTACGGTGATGTTCAGATCGGTGAATTCTACATCGATGGTTCAAGTGACGAAGTTAGGACATCACACGCCGGTCTGACCGCTACAAGCGGAGCACCGTCTCTTGGAATATATGATTATCATCTCCTGGATCAAAGTGAGCATGCTTCATATACTTCAAATAATTTCAGGGCTGACCTTGAGAATATTATCAGGACTGTAAGGCCTGACGAGATCTATACTGTAAGCGAATATGAGTGGCACCCTGATCATAAATATTCATGCCTCATAACGCGCGATGTGATAAAGGAGATACAGAAGGATACTGATTATCATCCCATGGTACATCAAAGCGTGGTGCACGGCGAAGAGGCAACATGGCCCGTGAGGCTTAAGACGGACAGCAGCGGCAATCCGTACGTCGACAGATTCACATATCCGTTCCCTTCGGGAAATGTTCCGCTCGAATGGAATAAAGCAGAGAGAATATATCTTACGGATGACATGATAAAAGCAAAATATGATGCCATTGGTGAATTTGTCACACAGAATGAGGGGACAGATACATTCGACGGCAACAGTGAATTCAATTATGCCTTTGTGAAGGCAGATGAGTTCTACTGGTCGGAGAAATATTGAAGAAGCATTGGAGCATGTGCAGATGTTGTGATCGGATCGACATGTATCCTGTTTTCCGCAAGAATTTAAGAGTCTTCCGTAAACTTCCGGCGAAAATCCTGAAATCTTACGGTACCAGATCTTTATCGTACTCGAACACTTCCTCACCGGTAAAATTACTGATGTTGTTGCGGTAATTGCGGACGCGTGACATTAATTCGCCGATGTCGGGTTTGCAGTATGCCCGTCTGTCACTGTTATCTTCGAAGAAGGTGATCTTGCCGTTAACGACAGTATTCGCAATCGTACTGTCTTCGTAAACAACTCCTTCAGGATAGAATATATACATTCCCATGAGTCCGCCGATGTGGCAGTAACCATGCTCAGAAACATAACCGTCGATATTGACGACACAGTTTACTATATCGGGATAACCGCCTGCGCATATGCCGCCCATGAACTGCTCATCCCTTGTATTCCTGTCGGTGTCGATGCACACGAGCGTGACGCTTGCCACAGAGTTATCTATTCTGCCGTTGCCGTATCCGGCTATACCGCCGACACCGAACATGCGGTCGTGGGCTCTTAACGTAACGTTCCCCTTGACTACGCAGTTGCTGACCTTGCCCTGATCGAGATAACCTGCTATGCCGGCGGCAAAGCACGGTCTGTCCGAGGAGGCTTCAACATTAACATCCGTCAGTGTGAGGTTCTTCACTTCACCGTGGTCAAGCACATCGAACATCGCGGCGAAAAATGTATCGTACACCTTCATGTTGCCGTCGTATGTCTGCCTTGATGACGTTCCCTCAGAGTTTACCGACAGGTTCATGATCTGATGGCCGTTGCCGTCGAGGATGCCTCTGAAGGTGACCGGTGTCCATGTTCTTCCGGCCATGTCGATATCACATTCGAGGATATATTTTCCTTCAGGATCTCCTGCGACAGCCATCAGGCCGTCAGGTGTGGAGATCCCCTTAAAGCTGCTCCTGTCCTCCTCTTCGGGGAGTGCCCTGTTAAGGAGCATCATGTATATAAGAGCTCCCGAGACTGCTATAAGAGCAATTGCCAGAAGGATCAGTGTAATTTTACTTATCCGTTTGCCGTTTCCCATATACAAAGTATTGTATCACAGTGTTGACACAGATGCCTGTACCGAGTAGAATCGAGAATGATTCTCATTTTTGATTGGAAAGGAACGTACAATGCCGATTAAGAAAAGCTATTCCACGAAGCATCAGGAAGAACTGCTTAACTATATGAGAGAATCCGCAGGGACTCATGTCACGGCGGGAGACATATGTATGCACATGCGTGCGGCAGGAAGTAATATCGGAACGGCAACTGTCTACCGTCATCTGGAGAAGATGGTGGACGAAGGTATTGTTAATAAATACATCATTGATGAGGGCAGCAGTGCCTGTTATGAATATGTTGAGGGATGCGATAAGAACGGGTCGTGCTATCACCTCAAGTGCGAGACGTGCGGTAAGCTGATACATCTGGGATGTGAGGAGATAAGTGCCCTTAACGAACATATCAAGGAGCATCACGGGTTTACGATCAATCCCAGAAGGACTGTTTTCTATGGTGTGTGTGAGGAGTGTGCCAAGTGAGTGACGGTAATGTGATACTGACATGCAGGGACCTGTCGCTGGGATATGAGAACATAACGCTCGTTACCGGGCTGGATCTCGAAGTGCGTAAGGGCGAGTACTGGTGTATAACAGGCGAGAACGGAACGGGTAAGACTACTCTGATGAAGACGGTGCTGGGACTGCGGCCGGCCCTTCACGGTGATGTTATCTGGAGTGATGAGGCCAGGAAGTCCGGGATAGGCTACCTGCCTCAGCAGACTGACGTTCAGAGGGATTTCCCCGCTTCGGTATATGAGGTTGTCCTGTCAGGATGTCAGGGAACTCTCGGATTCAGACCTTTCTACAGCAAAAAAGCGAAAGAACGTGCTGCTCTTAACATGAAGCGCATGGACATTTACGAGCTGCGCAGACGCTGTTACCGCGAACTGTCGGGCGGTCAGCAGCAGAGGGTACTCCTGGCAAGATCGCTTTGTGCGACAGGTGACGTCCTGATCATGGATGAGCCCGTGGCGGCATTGGATCCCAAGGTAACGGAAGAGATGTATGAGCTTATCAGGAAGCTCAACAGGGAAGATAAGATAACGATCATAATGGTAACGCATGATCCCGACGCGCCGTCGAGATTCGCGACTCATGAATTGAGATTCGGAAGCGAGGTGACAAAGCATGTTTACTAAGCTTGTCGAATATCTCCAGTTCCCGTTTGTAAGATACGCGCTTATAGTAGGTGTTCTTATTGCATTGTGTTCATCATTGCTCGGAGTCACGCTGGTGCTCAAGAGATTCTCTTTTATCGGTGACGGACTGTCTCATGTCGCTTTCGGTGCGATGGCAATAGCATCTGTTATGAATCTGTCCAATGATATGCTGCTTGTAATGCCCGTGACGATAATATGCGCCGTCATTCTGCTTGCTGCCGGACGTACGGCAAAGGTGAAGGGAGATGCCGCAATAGCAATGATATCGGTGTCAGCTCTGGCCTTGGGATATCTGATAATGAATATCTTCTCGACATCGGCAAACCTGACCGGAGATGTTTGCAGCACATTGTTCGGATCGACATTGATACTGACGTTGTCACAGTCCGAGGTGATACTATGTATTGTTGTATCGCTTATTGTTGTGACGCTCTTCATTCTGTTCTACAACAGGATATTTGCAGTGACTTTCGATGAGGATTTTGCAAGGACCTCGGGAACAAATGCCGGTGTCTATAATGTGATAATTGCCGTGATAATCGCGACGGTAATAGTGCTGGCGATGAACCTTGTCGGGTCGCTTCTGATATCGGCGCTTGTAATCTTCCCGGCGCTTTCCGCGATGAGAGTATTCAAGAGTTTTCTTAGGGTTACGATATGTTCGGCAATCGTCTCGGTCGTCTGTACATTTGCCGGAATGCTGGTATCGATACTGTGCGGCACTCCTGTGGGATCGACGATCGTAGCTGCCGATATAGTCGTTTATGCATGTTTTGTTGTAGCAGGAAGGATATCCTCTAAAAGAGAATAGTACTTAAGTTCATAAAAGGATGTTATAATTACCTCACAGAGAATGAAAGGTGCGAGGGATATGCGCAAGAAGAAACGTGGCAACCTTCTGATGCAGATAATGAGACCGATGATATTGTTTATCATCGTTCTCATATTAAGTAACGGTATCTTCATTTTCATTTACAACCTGAACAGGAACATAAAAGATCTCTATACTTCGGCTAATCTCCTCGGTGAGAGCGTGGCTGCCGAGGTTGAGTCATATAAGGCTCTGGGATTCATTACCGAATACTGGAGGGAACATGCGTCCGAGATGCATTTCTATTACGATGAGGAAGACCAGATAATAGCAAGGGAGAAGCTCCTTTATTCAGTTATTCCTAACATTTCAAGCATAACTCAGATAACGGATGCACAGGCAAGATCTCTCACACCTCTCAATCAGAAGTTGTTTGCAGAAGTGTGTTATAGCAGACTTTGTCAGGAGTTTGATGCGTTTAAGCGTTCATACAGATCAAGATATCTTTATGCCTGCAGGATTGAAGACGGTCAGACGATATTCATGATAACAGGTACTCTCGAGAATGAGAAGCGTACAAGCCAGGGAGGAGATATATTTGAACTTGGTTACGCGATTCCATATCAGGAAGGGGCTTATCCGGTCCTGGACGAGATACTTAAGTCCCATAAGAAGCCTGACAAGATGGAGCTTTCAATGGGTAATTCCGCGGACAACAGCGCTGTCCATGCTTTCGTTCCGATCTTTGCGGACGGAGAGATGGTAATGATATTGTCTGTATCACTTGAATGGAACGACATAATCATAAATGCTCTCAGACCTGCTATTGTCGTAACGTGTGTTACGGCCGTCCTTTTTGCATTCCTTGGCGTATCTATCTATCTTCTTACCAAAAAAACAGTGAGCAATCCCGTCAACCGGGAACAGTCTATCATCAAGAATTACGAGACTTATAAGGATTCCGAATTTGCAGTTGAGTCGCTCAATAAGATTACAACCGACAATGAGATCCAGTCGCTTGCCGAGGGATTCTCATCAATGGTTCAGGAGATCGACAGATATATCCATGAGGTTCGGCGTGCTACGAAGGAGAGAGAGAAGATCAAGGCTGAGCTGTCGATGGCTGCGGCCATTCAGGAGAGCCAGCTTCCGAGGGTATTCCCTGCTTTCCCCGAACGCGATGATTTCGATGTATTTGCTTCAATGACGCCTGCAAAGGAAGTCGGAGGGGATTTCTATGACTTCTTCCTTATCGATGAAGACCACCTTGGTCTCATTATCGCGGATGTATCAGGCAAGGGAGTCCCTGCAGCACTGTTCATGATGGTATCCAAGATACTTATCAAGAATCATCTTATGCGCGGTGAGAGCATCTCCGAAGCGCTGGGCAGAGTCAATAATCAGTTGATGGAGAACAATGAGGCAGGTCTCTTCGTAACTGTGTGGGCAGCCGTGATCGAGTTATCGACCGGTAAGGGTGTAGCCGCAAATGCCGGCCATGAGCATCCGCTCATCAGAAGGGCGGACGGAGAGTTCGAATTCATACAGTACAGACATTCACCGCCGATTGCCACCTATCCGGATCTCAAGTTCAGAGAGCATGAATTCAATCTTTATCCGGGCGACACTCTGTTTGTATATACTGACGGACTTCCTGAAGCTACCAACGCATCTTCTGAACTGTTCGGAGGAGAGCGTGTCCTTGATGCCCTCAACAGAAAGCCTGATGCAAATCCGGAGATACTTCTCAATATCGTAATAAACTGCGTGAATGAATTTGTCGGTGAAGCGGAGCAGTTCGATGATCTGACGATGCTGAGTATCAAGTATAAAGGTACCGATAGCGGAACAGATAGTGCTGAATCTGATGCACAATAAAATTTTATCGTAAAACAATAAAAAGTTGTTGCAAAACAGAAATGTCTGTTGTATTATATGCTCATCACACAGGAGGTGAGCTGTTATGGACAAGGCAAATAATATTATCAGATATACAAAATTCGCCACGGTTATCTTTATCGCATTTGTTGTTGCGGCAGATGCGTTCGGTTTTATCATTACGAATTACATAACCAGAGTATGGGCTGACAGGAGCGATGCTTTCGCGATGATCACGCTGGCAACAGTTTATTACCTGGGAACCGCCGGTGCATATGTGGTGTTATTTGCGCTTTATAAACTCCTTGACAACATGGATAAGAACATTGTCTTTGACCGGAGGAACACGAAGCTGATGAAGATAATAGCTGTCGCATGTGCACTTATGGGAACCGACTGCGTGGCAGGTACGCTCGCGTGGTTCGGAACAGTCTATGCAGCCGTCATATGCTTCTTCATGGTACTCATCATTCTGTGCGTGAGGGCTGTTTTTGAGAAGGCCATTGAGATGAAGGATGAGCTCGATCTCACCATATAAGGGAAGGAGGACTAAGCTGTGATCGTTATTAATCTTGATGTGATGATGGCTAAGCGCAAGATGTCCTCCGGGGAACTTGCGCAGCGGATCGGCATAACGCAGGCTAACCTGTCGATATTGAAGAATCAGAAGGCAAAGGCAGTGAGACTTGAGACTCTGGATGCCATATGCAGGAATCTTGAGTGTCAGCCCGGAGACATCCTGGAGTACAGAGAAGACTAAGAGGTAATCACAATGGAATTAACAAGATCTTCCAAGATCGCCGGCATCCTGCTGGCGTATCCTATAGCATACGCTTATTTGAAGTTTTTCCTGTTCGATATGAGTGATAAGAATGTCACTCTCAAGAAGGTGATCTTCGTAATGTTCTTTATTATCTGGAATGAGCTGGTGGTGAGAGGAAGAGGGAAGACACCTGCCAAAGAGACGTATTTCTGGTACGGAATAATGGGAATTGTCGCTCTGACCTTCGAGACGGGGCTGTCTGAAGGGGTGTCGTTCCTCGGCCTCCACCTCTGCGCGTTCTATGTCGCCATCGTAAGCAACAGATTGTGCTATGAGGGGAAGACCGGGAGCTTCATAGCGGCAGACCTGTTCAATGCACAGATCCTCAAGGGCTTCGGCGGAATGGGACAGATATTCATAGACATGGCACATTCCGGGAGACGTTCCGAAGCCGGCAGCGTTCAAGGCAAGAGGGCATCTGCAGTCGGAGCATTTCTTATCATACTCGTGCTCCTTCCGGTCTTCATCGTGGCGGTATTTCTCCTCGCTCAGATCAATGCGGGATTCGGAGAAGCCGTAATGAAGATAGTAAAGTCATTTGACTTCCTGACAGACTTCAGATGGATCATAAATAATATGGGATACTTTGTTTTCGCGGTTCCTACGGCGATGTATCTGTACGGCCTTCTGGGCAAGAGTGCTGCAAGCGACGGCGCGGCTGAGAAGAGGTCATACGGCAGACTCGTAAGATGGCGCATGTCATGCCGCAGGATATCACCTGTCGTAAGCGCTTTTGTTACAGGTATATTTGTGCTCCTATATCTCGTATTCTTCATCTTCGAGGCAAGCTACCTGTTCAGCGCATTTGCGGGACGTCTTCCCGATGAGTTCACGGCGGCCGAATATGCAAGGAGAGGTTTTTTTGAACTGACGGGGATCATGCTCATCAATATGATGATCTACCTGCTCATATCATACTTTGAGGATCGCGAGCTATACGGACGCAAGGCATCTGTGGGGATGACGGTTGCCCTTATGATCGAAAGCATGATCTTTGCAGTCGTCTCTTTCTCCAAACTTGCACTTTATTACTCAAGGTTCGGCTACACGCCCAAAAGACTTCTGGCAATATGGGGAACATTTATATTCGCAGCAGGTGCGGTGATGGTGATCATCTCGACGGTAAGGCGGAAGGATATGTCCAAAGCATGGATCCTGTTCGCTTCGGCAAGCTTTGCAGTAATGAGCGCAATATCTTCGATACTGTATTTTACAATAGGAGGAATAAGGTAATGTCCAAAAAGGCAAAAGTAATCATCATTTCGGCCGGGATAGCATTGGCTATGATCGGGACAGCGGCGGCGGTGCTGATACACGGTGCGTTCACATACACATCGAGATGTGCTCACATCAAGCCCAAAGACGGGATCACGGTTCAGATAGGCGATACACTCAGTATCGACGAACTGGCGGAGTTCTCCAATTACGATACACGCAGCATCACCGCCGTGATAGGGGCAAAAGGAACGATATCGGAGGATAAGCAGCACGTAACCATCGAAGAGGGTTCCGGCAAGGCAGAGATCGAACTTTTTGCCACAAACGAACACGCTCCCGAATGGTCGGATAAGACAGTCACGGTGCTTATCTCGGGAAGGGGATGAAGTGACATATGGGAAAGGTGATAAAAATTACAGGAATAACCCTGCTGTGCACCTTTATTTTTGCGGGTTGCCGCATGAAGAGTTATGACAGCGGCAGCTGGGCTCTTCCGTCCGATTCAGTATCATATGATAAGCGTGACGACAATGAGACGGATATGATGTATATCACGGTGGGAGACAGATCATACATGCCTTACGGAACCGCCGGCAAAAGGATAAACGAAGATATGATCAGGGAGTGCCTCGGGTACACGGACGGTGACAGGAATGCAAGGATATACACCCTGTCGAATGATCCGTATGACAATTATCTGATGTTATATAACGTCAGCGGTATCATGGAACAGCCTGACTTCTGGAGGGCATCAGATACAATGGGCAAGAGTGTGTTTACACCGGACTTCATCAATTCTCTCGGATATGATGTCTGGGCTTCATCGGGCGGATACGGTGAGCTCCGGGAAGCAAAGACCGGCTTAGTCATTAATGCTGATGATATTGTCCTTCTGAGTTATGAATACACGATCAACGGCAGACCGGGCGGAGGCGGACAGACAGGTCATGCGGACGGCACCGTGATCGGGAAGGGTGAGGTCTTCAGTATCGGAATAACCGAAGTTGACATTAGGGACAAAGCGGATGAGGAAGCATCATTTGATGTCGCAATTCAATTCTACGTTACTGACAGCAGCGGGCAAGTACATAAGGTCGATGGTGTCTATGAGAGGCAGATGATGCTGGGTTCTGTGCTGAACGATCTGGAGATCAGAAATGATCCGGCAGGAGGATACTTCCTCTTTGAGGATGTGTGACCGGCGAAATATTACATCGGTTGTAACGGGCACGATTTTACTTGAACGCCGCAACAGATATGTTAAGATATTTTGTAGAAGGCTCCCGGCATCAACGTCGGGAGTTAATTTGAATAAGGGGGTTCAGGGTATGAACGCAATGTTTGGTGCAGGTGTCATCGCTGCAATGGATCAGATGACGATCACGATTATTGCTGCAGGAGCAGCAGTATTGTTCCTTCTCATAATCATCTTTACGAGCTATGTGAAGGCACCGCCGAACAAGGCATACATTATTACAGGTCTGAAGAAGAAGCCGAAGATCCTTATCGGTAAGGCAGGACTTAAGCTTCCGTTCCTTGAGAGAAGAGACGAGCTCCTTATCGAGCAGCTCTCCATCGACATCAAGACGGGTGATTTTGTTCCGACGGCTGACTTCATCGGCGTCAACATCGATGCTGTTGCCAAGGTCCAGATCAGGACTGACGAAGACGGCATCAAGCTCGCCATGAAGAACTTCCTCAACATGAACAGTGCGCAGATCAATGCTCAGCTCGTTGATTCTCTGCAGGGTAACATGCGTGAGATCATCGGTACGATCACATTGAAGGAGCTTTGCAACGACAGGAAGTCTTTCGGTGATCAGGTTCAGGAGAAGGCTCAGGTCGATATGAACAATCTGGGCATCCAGATCATCTCATGCAACATCCAGCATGTTGAAGATAAGAACGATCTCATCACGGCTCTTGGCCAGGACAACATGGCAACGATCCAGAAGACCGCTTCCATCGCGAAAGCAAACGCAGAGCGTGACGTGGCCATCGCACAGGCTGAGGCTGCAAAGGAAGCAAACGACGCCAAGGTAGCATCCGAGACAGAAATCGCCATCAAGCAGAATGATCTCGCTATCAAGAGATCAGAACTTCAGGTCGTACAGGATTCCAAGAAGGCTGAGGCTGACGCTGCATACCGCATCCAGGAGCAGGCTCAGAGGAAGTCGATCGAGGTAGCCAACACCGAGGCTGACATCGCTAAGCAGGAGAAAGAGATCGAGCTGAAGATGAAGGAAGCTCAGGTCCGTGAGCAGGCTCTCGATGCTGAGATCAAGAAGCAGGCAGACGCCGAGAAGTACCGTCAGCAGCAGATGGCCGATGTGGCTCTGTACAAGAGGCAGAAGGAAGCTGAAGCAAGGAAGTATGAGCTTGCACAGCAGGCTGAAGCCAAGAAGATCCAGGCTGAGGCTGACATGATCGCCATGCAGAAGGAAGCTGAAGGTATCCGTGCAAAAGGTGAGGCTGAAGCTGATGCGATCCGTGCAAAGGCGGAAGCTGAGGCTATCGGTATCGACAAGAAGGCTGAAGCTATGCAGAAGTACGGCGAAGCAGCCATTATCGAGATGCTCTGCAAGATGTATCCTCTCGTAGCTGAAGCTATTGCAAAGCCGCTGGCAAATATCGACTCCATCACGATGTATGGTGAGGGCAATACGGCAAAGATGACAGAGGATATCACGAAGTCATTCAAGCAGACTATCGACGGTATCGGCGATTCACTGGGCATCAACCTTGCTGCAGTGATCGGATCTTTTGCAGGAACAAAGCTTGCCGGCAATACTAATTTCGGTCTGGGACAGGCTGTTGCAGCCGCTAATGCAGGCAAGACAGTTCCCGCTCCGGCAGCACCTGCCGCATCTCAGGCTTCGTCAGGATATACAAAGCCTGTAGAAGATGACGATACATCGGGCGAAGATGATGAGTGATCAGTAATTAGTAATCGGTAATTAGTGAGCTATGGTTTAAGACTATGAGAGGCCGCCCCGGAATGAAGGGGCGGTTTCTTATTTGGAAAGCTTGCAGTTGGCTTGGGTGCCCGGGGTGACCGGCAGCAGGACTGAAGATCGCCTTTGAGAGCCTTCTAATGTTACAAACAGAATACAGTCCGCGAAAACTGCGGAAAACCATGGTGTTTTCCGCGGATTCGCAGATATATAGAAATCTTTCCGCGAAAATTGCGGAAAAAATGCCGTTTCCCAGCGGAAACGGTGAAGGCATAATGTTAGGACTGATGTGAGGATTGAGTGATAATAAGAGTCTCATCATCTCTGATGCCTCTTCTGTTTATCGGCATACATTCTCTCATCAGCAGCATTCATGAGCCTCTCGAGAACGGAGTCGATCCTGCCTGACGGGAAATCGGATACGGGACATGAGGCTATGCCGATGGAAGCCCGGATCTTATAGGGTTTGGATATGATGGAAGAGTCATTCTGTGCAGATTCTTCTATCCTGTGTCTCAGGTCATCAGCCTCATCGTCAAGAGGAGAATCGCTTAGAATAACAAAAGCAAATTCGTCTCCGCCAAAGCGGGAAGAGATTCCTGTCTTGTGTACCCTGGTCTGGATCGCATAGGCCAGCGCCTTGATGACCACATCGCCTTCCTGGTGTCCGTAGTTATCGTTGATGGGCTTGAGGTTATCCAGATCCATCATTATATAGTTGAATACTTTATTCCTGTTCCTCGGGTCCTTGACGATGGCTGCGACGCGCGACAGGAAGCCTCTCCTGTTGTACAGGCCCGTCATGTAGTCCATCTCGGAAAGAGCCTTCATTTCGCGGTTAACGCGCATGAGCTTATTATTGTTAAGGACGGAGTGTACGATGGAGGAGACATATGACTCCATCTCCTCAAAGCGCTGCTGGAGACGCAACGGCACGTTGGAAGATCCGGTGCACAGATATCCGTATGCTTCATCTAATGACCTGAGCTGGCTGAACAGCAGGAAATTAATGTTGCTGCCGTAAGCCAGTACCTCATCCAGATAGGGAAGGATCGTGACCGGATTATAGATCTTATTGCCGTACTCGTAATTCTCTTTCCATGAAGAATAGATGGCATTAATGCATGATTCCGACTCCGTAAGACCGACGAAAAACATCTGATCCTTCCACAGCCACAGGTGCTGATCCAGGAATGCGGCAAGGAGCTTGGTATCGGCGATCGTGATCGCAGTAGAAGTCAGCCTTCCCATCTCGTGAACGTGCATGAAATAATCCTGATTGTCTCTGAACAGAGTCGAAGAGATATCGCGCATCTCTTCCCAGGTTGTGTCGTTGCAGCCGCACGAATGCTTGAGGAGAAGCTTGTACGGTATGGTATATTCAATTGTCTTCGCCGGCTGTGTGGGATCCCAGTCGTTCATGGTACTGCTGATAAGTCTCGCAGCTTCCGAGTAATCCGGTGCTGCGGTCGTTATGGTAGGGAAGTGGCAGAGGGCATCCTTGATGCCGTCAAATCCTGTAATGATGACATCCTCGGGGACCCTGTATCCGCGGGATATGAGCAGATCGCAGCAGCCCATTGCCATCGTGTCGTTGGCACATATGATCGCTCCCGGGACTTTGCCCCCGTTGTTCTCGAGATATTCGCTCAGGGCCTGGCTTGCCGGAACATACCAGAAATTGCCATATATGATCCTGTTGCTGTCAACGGGCAGATTATGGGCGCGGAGCTCCTCTTTGAAGACCTTTATCCTGTCCTCGGAGAACGGATTGCCCTTGTATCCCGCGACCATCATTAGGTCGGTGATGCCGTGATCTTCAATTATATGTCTGACAAGGCCGCGGAACCCCGAGGTGTAATCAAGCTTGAAATTGATGCAGTCATCACCGTCATGCTCCAGCATAAAGACGGGTATATTGTGCTCGTGTCCTATGTCGGCAAGCCGTTCACAGGTCATCGGTGCTTTGAGCATCTCTGCAAATATGATAATGCCCGCCGGCTCAAGCTTCATTATTATCTCTGCGAGCTTCAGCTCTATCTGCGTTCTCGTGTGATGCTTGCCGTCATTGTTCGTCCCGAAAGAAAAGCAGCACACGACATATCTGGATGTTATCTCCGGAATATTGAGATTGTTGAGGAACATATTGAGGTTCTCGGCGTCCTCCCATGAACCGCAGACTACGAGCGGTTTGCGGTCATATATTCTGGAATGATGCCTGATCTCGAATGTAAATAAAGGATTCTCCTCAGCTGCATCTTCAAGGACACGGAGGAATTTGGGAATATATGTCTTCATTCCGGGTTCGGGATCGTCTTCGCCGTATATGATCAGGTGCCTCGGTTCGCTGAGTGATGTGAGCATGTCGTAGAGCGCATCGAGATTGCCGCCGTAATAATCAGGGAAGCCGAAAGCCTCCTTCAGCAAGGTGTGAAGTGTAACCTGGTCCTGAATACCTGTCAGCACGATAACTGTCGCATTGTTCATCCGCTCTATACCCCTGATCCGTACAGCAGTTCGAAAGTCGTATAATGATCCTCAGTGTAGTATATCAGACCATCGCTTGAATATACAATTCTTTTGGCCCCTCTGGATTTCTTGTGCATCGTGTCTATGTCGCATTCATAATATGTGCGGCCGGCTGCTTCAGGCAGATTCTCCTCATAATTGCCGAACCTGTCACCGCCGATGCAGCCACCGTAAAGGTAATCATCGAGTCCGCCGGACGTCCAGCCGAGTTCCCTTGCCTTTTTCTTTGTTATGAAGTTGGAGGGCAATCGCCCGTAGGTGTACAGATATAATGCTACATCGTCCTTGCTTGTATATGATCCGCTCTCATCGATGGCATCACTTGTCTCGGGCGTCCTGCCGTTAACGAAGTCGCTTACATTGCTTTCCCTTATGTCGATATTACGCCCGTCCGGTGAGGCCAGCGTAATATACAACGGCCTTCTGCCGGTGTCGCCTCCGCCTATGGACAGGGTGTAGCCCTGATCGAGCTTATAGACGCGGATATAGAGTCCGGATCCCGTCTCCGTGGATTTATAACCGGCAAAGTCATCCCATGAGAGATCATCTCCCTTGGCTGACAGGCGTATGACATCTTCTACGGTCAGATCCTTACGGTCCGGAACTGATGATGTGACAGCAGAAGACCCGGTGACAGCCGTCTCTTCAGTGGGGATGCACGATGCTGACACGATCAGCAAGGCCAGTACGGAGAGTAGCAAAACGAATCTCTTGAGGTAATGACGCATGGCTGATACTCCTTCCGTAATGGTAACAAATATATTATAAGTCAAATCTTTTGCATTATGGTGCAACATTTTGGTTATACTGATTGTATTAATGGTGTATCGAAGAACGAAAGGGGATACCTGTATAATGAGAAAAGCAATATCAACAATACTAGCAGCATCACTTCTGATGGGAACTGTATGTTCCTGTAATCTCAAGCCGGATACGGAAAATCCGAATGCATTAGATCCGTCGAAGATCGTAAGGACCGGCGAGCCTGTATCAGTCACGATCAATGAGCTCTCATCAGAGTCGAGTGAGAAATACAGACAGGCATATATCAACACATCATTTGAACTGCTGAAGAAACAGCTTAACGGAAATAAGAATGTGATGATATCACCTGCGTCGATCCTGCTGGCACTGTCAATGACGGAGGCGGGAGCAGGAGGAGATACTCTGAAGCAGATGGCGGCTCTGTGGGGCGGCGAGGATGACTACAATGCGCAGCTGTCTTACGCGGCAGATATCCTTAAGAAGCTCAACAATTCCCAGGGTGTATCGATGCACGCCGCAGACTCGGTGTGGATCAACGACAGTTTGCTGCAGGGCAAGGTCAAGGCGGAGTTCGTTGATTTCGTGAAGCAGTATTATGATGCGGAAGTGCAGAATCTTGTTTTTGACGACCAGGCGCTTAATAAGCTCAATGACTGGGTTAAGGAGCATACTGACGGAATGATCAGCAAGATCCTGGACAGGTTCGAGCCTTCAACGGCGATGGTATTGATCAACGCGATCGCTTTCGACGGGAAGTGGGAGAAGCAGTATGAGGAATACCAGGTTCAGGACGGCAAATTCCGCAACGCACAGGGGCAGGAGATCGATGTAAAGATGCTGAACGGATCGGAGAGGAACTACCTGGAGAACGGCAAGGCGACGGGATTTATCAAATACTATGAAGGCGGTCAGTACGGATTTGTCGTAATGCTTCCCAAGGATGAGAAGCAGAGTGCGGACGACATGCTCAGGGAGTTCACGGGGGATGATTTCGATGCGCTGCTGAACAGCAAGACAGGAGAATATACGGTTTATACACAGATGCCGGAGTTCTCGTATGACTACAGTTCGACACTCAATGATTCCCTGAAAGACCTGGGTATGAAGACGGCTTTTGATCAGAATAATGCGGATTTCAGAGGCATTGCGGAATTTGATGATGATAAGAATCTGTATATCAGCAAAGTCATCCATAAGACCCACATCGAAGTCAGCAGGACCGGCACCAGGGCGGCAGCCGTAACGGCAGTCAGGATGGATGCTGCAGGTGCTTGCATAGAAGAAGATATAAAGAGTGTTACATGCGACAGACCGTTCGCCTATGCAATAGTGGATCTGAATGACAATACTCCCGTGTTCATCGGCACGGTCAATGACATAACCGGTGAGGCGGAGTAAAGGAACAGGAGGTTAACGATGAAGAAGGTAATCGCATCAGTGCTAATGGCGGGCATGAGCCTGGCGTCGCTTGCGGGATGCAGCAATGTCAATGTCGAAGGCAGCACTACACAGACATCGGCGGCAGCAGAGGCGGCGGTGAAGAACCCCGTTACGATCGTAAAAGAGATAGGCGATGTCAGCTCTGAGCAGGAGAAAGCGTTCAGGCAGGGGTATCTGAATTTTGCATTTGATCTGCTCCGCAGGAACATCAAGCAGGACGGCAGTTCCGCGAATGTAATGGTGTCGCCTGCGTCCGTGATGATCGCACTCGACATGACGGCATCAGGCGCCGCGAACGATACAGTCACGCAGATGATGGCTCTGTACGGCGGCGCAGATGATCCGCAGGGGCAGCTGTCATATGCGGCGAAGCTGCTCGGCAGGCTCAACAGTTCGCAGGGTGTGACGATGCACGCCGCCGATTCGATCTGGGTCAACGGCGATATCATGCCTGACGGACTGGCGGGTGATTACACTGACTTTGTCAGCGGTCACTTCGATGCATCAGCCGAGTCTCTCAAGTTCGATAATGCGGCGCTCGGCAGGATCAACGGCTGGGTGAAGGACAACACTGACGGTATGATCGACAGCATACTGGACGGACTCGATCCCGCGACGGCCATGGTGCTCATCAATGCCATTGCCTTCGACGGAAAGTGGGAGAAGCAGTACGATGACAGTCAGGTCACGGATGGGTCGTTTACGGCGGCTTCAGGTGATGTCAGGACAGTTCAGATGATGAGCGGTACGGAGCAGATCTACCTTGAGAATGACCTGGCCACAGGCTTCGCGAAATACTATGCCGGCAATCAGTACGCGTTCGTGGTCATGCTCCCAAAAGATGTGAATCAGAATGCGGGCGACATGATCTCTGCCTTCACCGGTGAGACATTTGACGCATTCATGAACAGCGCGTCACGGGACTATACCGTTGTTACAAAGCTCCCGGAGTTCTCATACGACTGGGGCAGGACGATAGTCCCGCAGCTCAAGGCAATGGGCATGGAAGTCCCCTTTGACGACTCCCGCGCCGACTTCTCGGGAATGACCGGAAGTGACAACGGCCTGTATATCGGCAACGTGATCCACAAGACCCGCATTGAAGTCGGCCGCAACGGCACAAGAGCCGCCGCAGCCACGGCCGTGGTCATGCGCAAGAATGCCATCGATATCATGCCTCCGGAGAAGAAGGAAGTCGTATGCGACAGACCGTTTGCATACGCGATCGTGGACATGACGGACAACACTCCGGTGTTCGTCGGAACAGTCAACGACATAACGAAATGACATCTTATTTGAGATATAGGGAATAAAGGACAGAAGATGTTCAAGAGCCCTGTCACGGAACTGCTTTGAGCACGAGCGGGTGTGTGCATGATAGGTATCGCACATACTCATCCACGCGAAGTGCAGCTGAGTTCCGGGGCAGGGCTTTGGTCTTTGAGGGAAGAGGTGTCCGCAGGAAGAGAGGGACGCCTGTCGGATAGAAGAAATCCATTGCTTGATTCAGGATCCGGGCGGTCAGACCGCCTCGGCAATATCGTTTCCGAAGAAAAACGGTAAGTCTTCCGCGGAAAATGCGGAAAAAATCTTAAATCCTGCGGATTCCGCAAGAATCTGAAATTTTTCCGCAAATATTGCGGAAAAATCTTAAAAACTCGCGGAAACAATTCCTCGGCAGGCCTGCTGATAAATGGTCACTCAAGTCGTCCAAGCAAGTTTGTAAAAACGAACACTCCGGTGCTGGAATGTAGAGACATCCGGTACTGAAAAAACAGTCGGATCAGTCACCGTGGACCCGGAGTCACCCAAGTCGTCCAAGCCACCGCCTGTGAAGCCCGCAGCTGCTTGCGAGCGGACTTCCGCAGGTTTTGGCGCCGGGTCGTGCACCTGAAAACCATCACTCAGCAAGATGCGGGCGCCAAAACCGAGGACTGAAGCGAGCAAGTACGCTGCGGGCGCCGGACTGAGTTCCGGGACAGGGCTTTGAGCTGCTTTGTGGCAATACTTAGTGATTGCTTGACTTAATTGGTTTACGACTGTAAACTAACGTCAGTTTATGATCGTAAACCAATGGAGGAATAATGGATGGACGAATTAATGTTGTGTGAGAGCGAGTACCGTCTTATGGACGTAATCTGGAAGAATGCACCGGTGGAATCCGGCAGACTCGTTAAGATAAGTGAGAACGAGCTCGGCTGGAAGAAGTCGACGACGTACACCATTTTGCGCAAGCTCGTGGCCAAGGGCATGGTCCGTAATGACGATACTGTCGTGACTGTATCGGTTCCGAGAGACAGAGTTCAGAAGTTTGAGAGTGAGAGAGTGGTCAGCAAGTCTTTCGGCGGGTCACTTCCTTCTTTCCTGACGGCGTTCCTGGGCGACAGGACACTGTCAGACCGCGAGGCTGATGAACTTATAAATCTTATCGACCGGTACAGGAACGAGAACTGACACGGGGTAAATTGTATGAATGATCTGTTGACGAACATCCTGCATATGAGTCTGACCGGCACTATCGTTATCATTGTGGTAATGATCTCCAGAATGGTGATGAGGAAGTTCCCTAAGAAGTATATGTACCTGCTTTGGGGAATAGTCGGCTTCAGGCTCCTTTGCCCGATAGCATTAGAATCGAGGTTATCTATCTTTAATATCACACCGATCAGAAATTCGGTGGAGAATGTCAGGGATCTCCCGCTCATTCAGTACGGTCCTGGACATGCCGGTGACACTGTAAAGGCTGCCGCACATTCTGCGGGGACAGCAGCGGATGCAGCGCAGATGCATATCAATATTACCCCCTTTATATTGATATCAGTCTGGGCGGCCATAGCTGTCGGCATTGTGTGCTACATCATTTACAAGTACATTGTCATAAAGCATGAGCTTAAGGGTACGACCGAAGTCAGGCCGGGGATTTATGTGGGACATCAGGTCGATTCCCCTTTCGTGATGGGGATCATAAGGCCGAAGATCTACATGCCTGAAGGCCTCACCGAATCGGAGATGGAATATCTTACGCTTCATGAGAAGACGCACATCAGAAGAGGCGACACTTTTTATAAAGCGCTGGGTATCCTGACTGTGGCGATCCACTGGTTCAATCCGCTCGTATGGGCAGCGTATGCGCTGTTTGTGCGGGATATGGAAATGAGCTGTGATGAGGAAGTCATTGCCAGACTCGGAAGTGATATCAAAGCGGATTACAGCATGTCCCTCGTTTCTTTCGCCCGGAGGAGTAATAACTCCAAGTATATTGTGGTGCCGGTAGCTTTCAGCAGAGCGCTTTTCGGCAGAAAGGACGTAAAAATGAGAATAAAAAATGTATTAGGATATCACGGAACTTCCAAGCTCATCTCAACGATGGCTCTGGTACTTGTGGCATCGATCAGCCTCGTTTGCCTGTTCAATGCGACATCAAGAGCTGATGACACGGCGAATGAAGGTGAAGTTACAGCAGAAGCAGCAGAGACGGCGGCTGAGACAACAGCGGAGACTTCTGCCGAGACGACCGTGACAGATGAGGCTCCTTCAGATGATGTAACTGTCGTTGCAAATAACGGTGATGAAGGCGTAGAGGTCAATATTGAGTGCGGTGAGGCTGAGAATGTTCCTGATTACGGGCAGGAGCCGGCAGATGTTCCTTATTCAGATAATGGCGTTTCCGGTGATAAGGATGCTGCGGCCGCTACAGACGCATCATGGGAAGAGAATAACGATAACATTCTCGGCAAGTCCCTTCCCGTATTCAAGGACGTTCCGGTTAACACGGTTCTTAACCTCCCCAAGGGCACAACTGTTGAGGAACACCCTGAGCTTGACGGATATCTTATTCCTGGCATGCCCCTAGAAAGCGATGCTTTCTGTGTCTACTACAGCCGGAGCGTATCTCAGAATTCTTACGATGGGTTCATCAATGTCCTGAAGACACAGTACGGATTCACGCAGGAGCTTAATCCCGGTTTACCCACGGCATTCACAGCCACAAATAGTGACGGAATTACCGTTACGGTTGAGATGCTGGGCAGCGAGTACCTGCGAGTAAGCTACTACAGGCTGGCTGACGGGTATAATAGTTTTATGAGACTCGGATAATATTATTTGAGCAGTACAACATGCAGAGGTCACTTCATTATGAGGTGACCTCTGTTATTGTCCGGGTTTTGGCCGGATCATCGTAAAATAACCCGCAAAAGGAACACCCGGGGTGGCCCCTTTGGGTGTCATTCCGGCCGGATCAGCATAAAATAACCCGTAAAAGGAACACCCGGGGTGCCCCCTTTGGGTGTTCTTTTGGCCGGATTAGCATAAAATAACCCGTAAAAGGAACACCCGGGGTGGCCCTTTTGGGTGTTCTTCCGGCCGGATCAGCGTAAAATAACCCGTAAAAGGAACACCCGGGGTGCCCCTTTTAGGTGTTATTCCGGCCGGCTCAGCATAAAATAACCCGCAAAAGGAACACCCGGGGTGCCCCTTTTGGTGTTCTTCCGGCTGGATCAGCGTCGGCTGACTTCCCGTACGTAGTACGTACACACCCGTAAAAAACGTCCGGCCACAGGGACCGGACGTCATTAATAATAATCAACTCTATTCTACTTAGTTCTCAAACTCGACAACGAGCTGGGATACTGTCTGCTTGGCGTCGCCGTAGATCATTACTGTATTCTCGTTAGTAAAGAGAGGATTCTCGATACCGGAGAAGCCGGTACCCTTACCACGCTTGAGAACGAATACCGTACGTGCCTCAAAAGCATTGACGATAGGCATGCCGTAGAGAGGTGATCCGGGATCGTCGATGGCAGCAGGGTTAACAACGTCGTTGGCACCGATGACGATAGCTACATCGACATTGCTCATCTGAGGGTTGATGTCATCAGATGTCTTGAGCTGCTCATAAGGAACGTTGGCTTCAGCGAGCAATACGTTCATGTGACCGGGCATACGTCCTGCAACGGGGTGGATAGCGAAATTAACTTCACATCCGTTCTCCTCGAGAACGTCGCAGAGCTCTTTGACAGCGTGCTGAGCCTGAGCAACAGCCATACCGTAGCCGGGGATGATAACGACATTCTTTGCAGCTTCGAGGATGAGGAAAGCGTCCTCAACAGACATTGCCTTGGGCTCCTTGTGTTCGCCTGCGGCAGCAGTGCTCTTCTTGGCGCCGAAGCTCTTGAAAAGAAGGTCCAAGAACTTCCTGTTCATTGCCTTACACATGATGAGTGTGAGGATGAGTCCTGATGCACCGACAAGACAGCCGGATACGATAAGAACCGTATTTTGGATAGGGAAGCCTGCGAATGCTGCTGCAAGACCTGACAGAGCGTTCAGGAATGAGATGATAACAGGCATATCGCCGCCGCCGATCTTGATGACAAGAGTGAAACCGAGAACGAGGAAGACAACTGCCGTAAGGATAACACCTATGATACCGAGAGCGCTTGCGCCGGCGGCTCTTTTGCTGGAGCTTGCATAGCCACATGCGTAGAAGATGATGCCGAGGAGACCTACTCCGCAGAGGATGCCGTTAACCCAGTTCGGGATGGGCATATTTTTCTTAAACATCTGCTTACCGGACAGCTTGCCCCACGCCACTATTGAACCGGTGAAAGCAATCGCACCGATTGCGATCGTAAGACCGAGCGTGATAGCGGAGAAAGCGTCATTTGTTACTGCCTTACCGGAGCAGAACTGTGAAAGGGCGACGAGAAATGAAGCCAGACCGCCAAAGCCGTTGAACAGAGCAACGAGCTCAGGCATGCCGGTCATTGCGACCTTCCTGGCCCAAATGAATCCGATGATGCCGCCGGCAGCCATTGCCAGAACGGCGAGACCGTAAGAAAGGAGAATAACACCTACTCTGCGGCCGCCCGACTTGGTTACGATGGACCAGGTTGCAATCTCAATAAGTACTGCCAGAACGGCGATACCCATACCTACGGAAGACAGCAGGTTACCCTTGCGGGCCGTGTTTGCCTTACCGAGCTTTTTGATACCGAGAATAAAGAAGATACTTGCTGCAATATACATGATAATGCAGATCGTATTGATCACATTTATGGATGTGATGTCGTTCAACAGATCTTTCATTACTTATCTCCTTTCTTCTTGAACATTCCGAGCATTCTGTCAGTGACAAAATAACCGCCGATTACATTTATCGTTGCGAAGAATATAGCAAGCGTACCAAAGATAATACCGATGATATCTGCAGCAACCGATCCTGCACCGTTAACGGACATTGCCGAATTCATTGCCGTCGAAGCGATGGCACCTACGATAGTGATACCCGAGATGGCATTTGTTCCGCTCATCAGAGGTGTGTGTAGCTGTGAAGGAACCTTAGAAATCAGCTCGATTCCAAGGAAAGCTGCAATGATAAAGATAAAAACAAGCAACATTATTGTCTGCATGATCAACCCTCCTTAAATCTCTCATGAATGATCGCCCCGCCCCTTGTGAGCAGGCAGCCTCTCATGATCTCGTCTTCAAGTCTGACGTCGAATTCCCTTGTCTCCTTGTTGTAGAAGTGTGTAAGGAATGCGTAGATGTTACCGGAGAGCATCTTGGATGCGTCAACGGGAACCTGGCGCTCGAGCATGTCGCCGGGGAGGATAGTAACGCCGTTATCTGTCGTAACGACTTTGTCGGGGGAAGAACCCTCAACGTTACCGCCTGTGGATACGGCCATATCGACAACTATGGTGCCGGGCTGCATACGGTCGAGGACGTCTTTCTTGATGAGGACGGGAGCCTTGCGACCGAAGACCTTTGCGGTAGTGATGATGATATTGCTCTTCTCACATACCTTTGCCTGACCTTCGCGCTGCTTCTCGACCTGCTCGGGTGTGAGCTCCTTGGCGTAGCCCTGCTCTGTCTGTCCCATCTCTCCCAGGTCGATCTTGACGAAGTTTGCACCGAGAGACTTGACCTGCTCTTCAACAACCGGTCTCGTGTCGAAAGCGTCAACTCTCGCACCGAGTCTCTTCGCCGTAGCGATAGCCTGAAGACCCGCAACGCCTACACCGATGATGAACACTCTCGCCGGGTTGATCGTGCCTGCCGGAGTAACCATCATAGGGAGGATCTTGGGAAGTCTTGCTGCAGCGTTAAGGACTGCCACATAACCTGCAAGCGATGTCTGTGAGGACTGGACGTCCATCTTCTGTGCCAGAGTCGTTCTGGGGATCATCTCAAGAGATACTGCCTGAATATTGCTTGTGGCAAAATCCCTGAGGAGTTCCTTCTCGTTGAACGGATCAAGGTAACTGATGTGGAGCGTGCCGGGATTCATACCCTTGGCGCTCTCGGGCTTAAGGATACGAACAACGATCTCTGCGTCTGCCGCACCCTCTTCCTCGGTCTTGACGATCCTTGCGCCGGCAGCTTCATACATAGCGTCTGAGATGCCGCACTTCAAGCCTGCGCCGCTGACTACCGAGAATTCGAACCCCATACCGATGAGACGCTTGATGTCGTCAGGTATGAGTGCAACTCTGGTCTCAGCTTCGACCTTCTCTTTGCAAACTAGTACTTTCTTCATTGCAAACCCCTTCATAAAATAAATTGATACTTGAAAAAAGCCGCATAAAAACATGAGCCATTTACTCGAACGTTATCAATTATCTAATCAAAACAGGCGAAAATCAAGAATATTTTTATTATTAATAAATAAGATGTTATACTTTCACCATGGAAATCGTTAAGCGAAAGACATATCCTGTGCTTCTGACGGAGGCGGCATGCCTCTTTCTTATTGTATTCGCGAAAGGCAAGTCAGGGCTGATGACGGCGCCTGATCTTGCGGCGGTATTTGCAGGTCTGTGCGGCGTGCTCGCATGGACTGCAACAAAGAAGGTGTTGCCTGTCATTATCGCGGCTTCGGCGGGAGGCATTATTTACGGAGCATCGGGGCTGTTTGTCAGTAATTATGACCTGATCCTGACTGCGGGCGGTGCCGTTCTGTTCATGATCTGTGCAGTGTACCTCAGAGCGTGCGGCAGGCTTGACCGGGAATCGCTGATATTTCTGATATTCGCCGCCGGTTTCTGGATCGGGTTCTGCTATGCACAGTATACGGATACGTGGCTCAGGCAGAATGATGTCGGTGATTTTATGCCCGACAAGTTCGATCCTCACCATGCCGGATACATCGATTACATAAGGCATTACGGGTGGATCCCGAACGCTGACGTCAGGGAGATGGACCAGTGGTATCATCCGCCGCTCCACCACCTGATATGCGCTTATTTCATGCGGGGATACGGTTATATCTTCCCGTCGCTCACCAGGAACTACGAAGTCCTCCAGATGCTGACTCTGGGGTACAGCTTCATGTCTTCGGTGTTCATGTTCAGGATCGTCAGGATGTTCGGTATATCCGGGAAGGCGGAGACAACGGCGGCTTTGTTCCTTGCTTTTTTCCCGATATTCATTATCAACTCCGGAGAACTCAATAATGACATACTGTCCGTCATGCTCTTTGTCATGTCTATATACTTTATTTTCAGATGGTTCAGGGAAGGGTATAAGCTGAGATTTATCACGGGAAGTGCCTTTGCAGTGGGACTTGGCATGATGACAAAGCTGTCTGTGTGGCTCGCCGCCGTGCCGGTCGGTATAATACTTCTGGCGGCCCTCGTCAGGACCAAAGGCAAGGAGATCAGGATATGGGGTCAGTATCTTTTGTTCGCGCTGATATCTTTTCCGCTGGGTCTGTGGTTTCCGGTGCGCAATCTTATCGGCTGGGGTGTTCCGCCCACGTACATACCGGTGCCTCTATATGACAAATCGCTCGAAGAGTACAGTGTTTTCCAGAGGCTGTTCGACTTCATCGACAACAGCGGTTATTACAACATTCCGTATTATGCGGCCTGGTCGGCGGTATTTGACGATGATGACTACAGGGTGCATGCATTCTGGGGGCTTCTGAGCTTTGCTGTTTTCGCGCTGTTCGCGATATTGGCAGTGGTTGCTGCCGCGGGGATCGTTTACATGATGGTCAGAGCATTCAAAACTAAGAAAAATGTGTGGGAGACTTCGGCGCTTGTGATGCTGGTTGTGGCTGAGCTTATCTCGTACACTGTATTCTGCTTCAAATTTCCGTATCCCTGCACGATGAATTTCAGGTATATCATTCCGGTCACGGTAACATTCCTGCTTGGTTTTGTAACGTTGAACGACAGGATAGGGGAGTCGGCGAGCTTCAAGACAATATCTAAGCTCCTGCGGGGAGCCGTTGTGATTTTTGCCGTCTTATCGGCTGTGTTCTACCTTACGCTTTGGGCATATGACTTGTGGTATGCTCAAAACATAGTGTGATACAATAGTCCTTGGATTTACGGAGGTAAATAAAATGCAGACAAAACATATAACAAAGATAGCTACGGCGGCGCTCATCGGTGCCATGGCATTTGCGGCAGCCGGGTGCTCCGGCAGCGGTTCAGAGGATCCTGTAAGCATCGGCAGCAGCCAGACGACGATCACGATAGCGTCAGGTGAGAGCGGCCAGAGCGGAACTCCCGCACAGACATCTGATGTTTATTCTTTCACATATTCCGGGACGAAGATCACGGTCAACACCGATGTGGCACCCGTGGTTGCTGCTCTGGGTGAGCCGACGAAGTATTTCGAATCGGAATCATGCGCATATCAGGGTCTTGATAAGACTTATGTCTATCCGCTTTTTACAGTTTACACATATCCTTCCGGAACGGCTGACATGATAAGCTCCATTGAGCTCAAGGCGGATGCCGTTGCAACGGAAGAGGGCATCAAGATCGGTTCCTCTAAGGATGAGGTCACGGCAGCTTACGGTACGCCTTCCGAGGAGAAGGGTTCCGTGATCAAGTACAAGAAGGGTGATGCGGTGCTGTCTTTCGTCATTACTGACAATGCCGTAAGCGGTATCGTATACGATTACGCAGGTCTGAAGACAGCCTGACCGACAGATGAGCCTTAAGCGGGAAGGGAAAGTTCTGCCTCTGATCAAGGCGCATCCTTATTCCATATCAGCAATGATATGTGTCCTGTTCTGGCTCTTGACCGGCGGGACGGTAAGATTTCTGAACAAAGCAGGAATATCGACCATGGCGATGATGGTGACATACATCGCCATGGTCGTTGTTATTATTGTTACGGGAATAGTACTCGGGATAAGGAAGAGACTTGATACGTCAATGCTGATACTGCTCATTGCGGCCGGCGGGGTCCTTGCCAGAATGTGGTTTGCCATGTATTCGATGGCCAACGATCCCTATCAGCACGATATCGGGAATTTTGACCGCAATCCCGTGAATGCGGTGCACGATAATTACATCTTCTATCTGTACGATAATTGCAGGCTTCCCGATTTTGACTTCAGGGGATACGGGCAGTTCTACCATCCGCCGCTTCACCACATCATAAGCGCCGTGGCAATGAAGATCAATTCGGTCGTTTTCCCCGGCAGAGCAGGCAATTACGAGTTCCTCATGTGCATCTCGCTGTTCTATTCGCTGGTGACGATGATACTTCTGTATAAGATACTGAGGTACTTCAAGGTGGAAGGAACTGCACTTATTGCTTCGTTCGCGCTTGTAGCATTCTATCCCTTTATGATCATATCCGCAGGTCAGATCAATAACGATCCTCTGGCGAATATGTTCTTCATCGCGGCATTCTACAACGCGCTGCTGTGGTATGAGAAGCCGGGATATAAGAGGATAATCCTGACGGCAGCCTGTATCGGCCTTGCAATGATGAGCAAGCTGTCAACAGGCCTGATCGCAGTGCCGGTCGGATTCATATTTCTTGCAGGGCTATTGCGCTCAAGGTTCAGGGATAAGCACATCTGGCTCCAGTTCCTCTTATTTGCAGGCATTGCATTCCCGCTGGGACTGTGGTTCCCTGTGCGCAATCTCATAAGGTGGGGGATCCCGCCGACATACGTATTTGATCTGGGGATCATACCGTCACAGGATCTGTCGGGGTATTCGCTGACCGAGAGATTATTCGGGACTTCTGAAGCGTCCATGTCCATACCGTATGTGATCTTTGATGAGAACTATAAGGAATTCAACATTTTCACGGTATTGTTCAAGAGCTCGCTTTTTGATGACTTCGATCATCACGACAAGTTCGGGATAACGCTTATCGCGACCATATTGCTGTTCCTGGGACTTTTCCTGGTGATCATGTTCATTGTGGGGCTTATCAAGGCCATTATCCGCGCCTTGCAAGAGCATAATACCGGGATTTTTGCCGTCCTTATAATGCTGGTCACTGAATTTACAAGCATCATCATATTTGCATTCAAGTATCCTCTTACATGTTCAGTGAACTTCAGGTATATCTTCCCGACTGTTATTTGCTTCCTGCTGTTCACGGCGCTGTGCTTCACCAAGAGCGGGAACGAATACCGCAGGCTCCTGCAGAGGATCGCTATGGGAATCATAGTATTGTTCTCGATAACTTCAATAGTGTTCTATGCCTGTGAGTGGACGGCAATGCCGTTCTTCTGAGAAGGCAGGTCAAGTCGTCCCGGTCACCACCGGCGAAGCCGGCTGCGGTCTTATTCTGACTAACAATTCCGTTCGCTCCAGCCACCCTCTGTGAAGCCCGCAGCTGCTTGCGAGCGGACTTCCGCAGGGTTTGGCGCCAGGACGTCACCTGAAATCTTTACGCATCTGCACGCAAGCGCCAAAACCGAGGACTGAAGCGAGCAAGTACGCTGCGGGCGCCTGCGGGCGCTTATTCTATCGCATTCTTGCCGTAGCTCTGAAGCTCCCCGTACTTCTCCAGTTCTTCGAGCTGCTTCTTAAGGATAGAATCGTACAGTGATTCCTTCTCTTTCCACAGGGATGATACGGCAGGGTCATTGCGGTAATCAGTGAGCTGATAATTATCAACAAGATATTTGCCGATGTGATCGGCGAACTTCTCCGCACCGTAGACGTTGAGATGTTCACCGCCGTCATAAGTGTCGTGACTCATATCAAGACCGATCTCATCGATCTTGTCGACATAGTTGATATAGGTCAGTCCGTTCTCCTCTGCAAAGGCGGACACCTGTTCGTCCCACTCCGGGTACCAGTGGGGATAAGTGATGGGTGCCTTGACGAGTAACAGTGTTACACCCTTTGATTTACAAAGGTCTGCCATCTTTTTGAGGTAGCCCATTGCATAGTCGCCGAGGGACGGATCTGTCAGTGCCCGGGGCTCCGGGAACTCCTGCATCGGTCTTATGTCAGCTCTCAGATAATAACCGTTGACCGATACCGGATCCTTGGAGAAGATGTGCTCATAATCCGAGGTCTTCAGCTCGCTCCATCTGGAATGGAATCTCAGGAAAGGGAAGACATAGTCGATGAAGTTCTCATCCTCCATCATGGAGGCTTTGATCGCATTTACTTTCACGGATGACCATTTCATGCCGTCCAGTGCCATCCTGTTATATGTCTCGCTCTGAGGCTCGTTGTACTTCAGAGCAAGAACATTATAGACAACTACCTTGGGTGTCTCATAGCGCAGGGCATCCTCGAGCATATAGTAGCCGTGCCATACGAGCTGCTGGGAATTGCCGCGAATATATGATGAGATCCCGTACTTGCGGTACAGCTCCACGGTTGATACGTTCTCGTAGAACTCGCAGTCACCGATGAAGAGTACTTCGTGAGGGGCTTTGTCCTTGTAGTATTCCTCGGTGAGGGAGCCCTCGATGATGCCACGCTGATATTTGGGTATCAGGAGGCAAGACAACACAAACAGCACCGCACAGGTGATGATTACAACGCATATCAGAGCGGTGACTCTTTTGCGCATGTGATGACGAACCCCCTTTCGAGATGGTTATAAGAGATGATTAAATGATTGTCAGAACTGGTTATAGATGAACTGTGTGGCATCGTATCCATGACCGTATGCGCCGAATACCAGTGTTATTATGAGGAGCAGGGCCATCGCTCCATACCAGATCCATGCGTTGTTGTAGATCTTGTCACGGAAGTCTTTCTTGGAGCGGTACTTGTAGATGCTGACAGCGAGTATTATGAGAAGTCCTGCCGCAAGTACGATGTAATCCGCGCCGGAGAGGCCGAGATTAAGGAGGCTTCCGTCACCGAAGATCTTAACATTGAACTTCGTGAACATGGTGCCGACCATCTTGAATGTCATGGGTACATCCCTGTAGCAGTCGAACATTCTGATGAGGCTCATGAGGAAGATGGTCCTCAGTATCTCAAAGACCCCGTACCATGCCTTATCCTTGAAGCCGAATCTCTTGTGGAATCTCTGGTAAAGCGGGTCGAATTCCTGCGATATCATGATGACTACGAAGTTCATGAGACCCCACACGATGAAGTTCCATGCAGCACCGTGCCAGACACCTGTAGCAAGCCATACGAGGAATGCCGAGATGTAGACGGTCAGTCTCTTGCCCCAGAACTTGCCGAGGTGCTCACGTGACCACTTGGAGAGCTTGAGCATGTTCTTGTCCACCGACAGGGGGTAGAAGATATAATCCGTGAACCAGGATCCCATGGTGATGTGCCAGCGGTTCCAGTACTCCTTGATATTCTTTGAGAAGTAGGGGAGATTGAAGTTCTCTGCCACCTTGATTCCGAGGCACTGTGCGATACCGATAGTGATGTCGATACCGCCCGTGAAATCGCAGTACAGCTCGAAAGCGTAGAACAGCATCGCCACGAATACGTAGGCACCGGTATATGTCTCCGGGTCACCGATGAGGGCTGTAACCGCGGTAATGATCCTGTCCGCAATAACAACCTTCTTGAAGTAACCCCAGAGTATGCGGATAAAGCCGTAGGTGAACGTCTTCTCCGAGAACTTATGCTCCTCATAGAGAGTCTTGGACAGGTCTCCGTACCTGGAGATAGGACCCTGTACGAGCTGTGGGAAGAAGGACACGAACAGTGCCAGCTTGAAGGGGTTCTTCTCTGCATTCACTGTTCCCCTGTATGTATCAATGAGGTAGCTTACTGTCTGGAAGGTGTAGAACGAGATACCCATTGGAACGAGGATATCCACAGCCTTGAGGGCGGCACCCTCAGACAGGAATTTGTTGATGTTCGTGATAACGAAGTTGGTATATTTGGTTACTGCGAGGATGCCGAGATTGAAGAGCATCGACAGGAGAAGTATCTTCCACTTGGATGACTTCGCCTTGGCCTTCAGCGACTTCTTTAGATCGGACGTATATGACCCGTCCGCCTTGGCATTCTTGATCATGAGATCGCACTTATCCTGGGCTTTCTCCATGCATACGCCGGCGATGAATGCCGTCACCGTCGTCGTGCCTATGAATATCAGATAATAGGGATTGGCAATCCAGTAGAATGCATAGCTGGCAATAAGCAAAAGAGGCCATTGCCACTTCTTGGGCAACAGATAATAAAGCACGAATAAAGCTATCGTGAACGCTATAAATTCATAAGATACAAAGAGCATTTATCAGTCTTCGTCCTCAAGTCTCTTAACGAGTGCCGCAAGAGCAGCCGCAGAATTGAAATTCTCGGGAATGATCTCCTCTGCAGGGATCTGCACATCGAGCCTGTCGTCGATCTCGGCAACGATGCTGATGATGTCGAAGGAATCGATGACCCTGTCATCTACGAGAGACTTGTTCGTCTCATAATCTACGTCGGGATGGAGTTCCTTAAGGATTGCTACTATCTCGTCCATGTAATGTTCTCCTTTTATGTTAGCTTAGTTTGTTGTCTTTAGTTTGTTGCCATCTCGAGAAGCTTCTTCCTGTCCACCTTGCCGTTGGGCGTCAGTGGCATGTCATCAAGCTTCGTGAACACGTAAGGGAGCATATACTTGGGAACCTTCTCCGTAAGGATGTCCTTAAGCTGCCCCTCTTCGATCGTGCCCGTATAATATAACACAATTCTGTCTTTTTGTTTGTTATAAACGGCACAAGACAAATAAATTCCATCTAAAGTGTTGACATTAGCCTCGATCTCGCCCAATTCGATCCTGTGTCCCATATGCTTGATCTGGTAATCCTTGCGCGATACGAAGACAAGCTCGCCGTATTCGTTGTATCTGGCGAGGTCGCCCGTTCTGTATATCAGTTCGGGATAGTGTGTATTAAGAGGGTTCTGAACAAAGACCTCAGCCGTTCTTACGGGGTCATTGTAATAACCCAGAGTAAGTGCCGTGCCCCTGATGCATATCTCTCCCACATCGCCGTCTGCCACCTTCTTATCCTCGTCGAGGAGCAAGATCTCCGTATTATCGAAAGGCCTGCCGATCGGTATCGCATCGCCTTCCTCGAACTCCCTGTTAACCTCATAGTAGCAGCTCATTCCCGTAGCTTCTGTAGGACCGTAGAGATTGATGAACCTCGTCTCAGGCAGGGCCGCTCTCCAGCGGTTGAACTGCTTGATAGGGAAGACCTCTGACCCGAAAGCAACGAGCTTCAGGTGAGGAACCTCCTTCTTGAGTGCCCCCAGCGCGGAGATCATTGTCAGAGCCGATACTACCCAGCAGACTGTATTTACACCGTTCTGATTCAGGAACTCAACAAGCTTGAGCGGGAACATGAACAGCTGCTTGGGAACGATCGCCGTATAAGCACCGAACTTGATAGTCGGATACAGCTCCTTGAGGCATGCATCGAAGTAGAACGGGCTCTGGTTGCCGAACCTGGTATCACGGTCGAATCCCAGCACGTCAGACAGATGCTCGATATAGTCGATGACGCTCCTGTGGCACGCCGCGATACCCTTAGGGACACCTGTGGAACCTGATGTATATACCATGTAGATGGGATCCGTGTCTATCTGCCTGTCTCTGATGCCGGCGAGCGCCTCCCCGTTCTCGGGAGTATCCTTGATATCCTCAAAAAGTGCGATCTTCCCGTCGTAATCGAACTGCCTTGCAAGCTCTTCCGTCTCCTTCTCACAGATGATCAATTCAGGCTTCATCGAGCTTATGATGAGATCTATCCTCATCCTGGGCATCTCTTCGTCGATCGGCACATATGAGCACCCGCCGTAGACCGTTCCGAAGAATGTCGATATGGCCCTCGGAGTCTTCTTCATGAATATGATAACGGGTTGCTTGTAGAAGCCTTCGTTTGCCAGGAAGGAACCGATGCTCCTTGCCGTGTCATATACCTGTCTGAATGTCATTGCACACTTATCCGCCTCGAAAGACTCGTATGCGATCTTATCCGGTACTTCATTTACTGTCTTCTCGATGTATTCGAGTACGTTCTTCTGTTGCATCTTATATCTCCGCCTTAATATTTTTGCCGCATGCTCTTACAGACACCTCCGCAAGAGTATCAAGTATGTCGATGAAGAAACCGTCCAGCTTCTTGCCATGAGCGAGAACTGACAGCTCGGTGCACCCCAGGATATATGCCTGCGCACCCTTGTCTGCCAAGTGCCCGGCTACCTTGTACAGTTTTGTCAGGTCATTGCTCTTCCCGGCCTTCACGTCGTTGTATATGATGTCGGTCACCACAGCCTGATATTCCTTATCAGGCTCGACAGGTGTGATCCCGCTATCGATCAGGGCATTGGCAATAAGCCTGTTCTTGATGCTTCCGTCCGTAGCCATGATCCCGGCGTACTTAACGCCCTTGCCCGCGAGTATGGCTGCAGTCTCCCTGATGCCGTTATACACGGGCACACTGATGTCTTCTGCCAATGCCTTCTCGAAATAAGCAGCCGTGATGCAGGGAATGGATATGGCGCTTACCTTCTGGTCTTCAAGCCTCCTGGCCAGCTCCAGTATCTTCGGATACGGATCCTCAGTGCTCTTTCCGAGAAAAAAGGACGTCCTGTCCGGTATCTGCGGACAGCTGTATATGATGGTATCAATGTGATCCTGATCTCTTGAAGCGTCCGTAATACTGACGATCTTCTCGTAGAAGACCGCGGTCGCCATAGGTCCCATACCGCCGATAATTCCAAGCGTCATACATCATTCTCCATTATATTATCTAGTTATTATAATACAAAAGGGCAGGATATCTGCAAGTTTTTTGAAGATTAAGTATCAGAAGCCCGCAGCGTACTTGCTCGCTTCAGTCCTCGGTTTTGGCGCCCGCGTCTTGTTGAGTGATGGTTTTCAGGTGCACGCCCCGGCGCCAAAACCTGCGGAAGTCCGCTCGCAAGCAGCTGCGGGCTTCACAGAGTGACGTGAGTAACTTGGTCATATTGGTCGCCCGGGACTGCCATCAACCGGTCAGTTATAAACTTCCCCATAAAATCAAAATTCCTGCCTGATTTTTCAGAGAAATGGGGAAATATAGCTATTATTCCCCATTTTTTATAAAAACGAACACTTTTGCTAAGCAGAATGGGGAAGTTTCCGGAACCACGCCGGCAGGGTAAAAAACAGGATTTATGTT
>Ga0247608_10000368_pt1 | contig 76884 bp, 43 predicted proteins | sample 176DNAGHGlowgp2_FD_193490 | JGI IMG/M metagenome (GOLD analysis project Ga0247608, IMG submission 193490) | Sheep rumen microbial communities from Palmerston North, Manawatu-Wanganui, New Zealand - 1766 DNA GHGlow gp2 | ecosystem: Host-associated > Mammals > Digestive system > Stomach > Rumen ... | reverse complement strand
CGCTTTTGATTCAATATTTATAATAGCATAATATGAGATTACTAGAAAACAAAAAAGGAGTTGTTGATTTTATCTTATACAAAAATGAAGAAGTTCTTGTATATAATGATAAAATTAAGATAGGAGACAAGATGTTGTCTATCGATGATGAAGCGTACTTTGATTGTGTAAAAGACGTTTTGTATAAACAGATAAACGACAAAGATGATATTGCTATATTATCACATTATGACGGCAATGCGTTTGTGGAAGAAGAATTCATGTATGAATTTAAGCAATATTTTAATTCACAAAGAAGAATTTCTTATGAGTTTAAGAATGGAGTGGGATTGTTTTCCTATATTTCAAATGGGGAAGACTTTGTCTTTGAATTCGCTACAAAAAGAAGGTATAATGTATTAGGACTTGATAATAAAGATGAAATACTATTATTGTGTCATGTAGTAGGAAAAGAACTCCTATTCTACACCAAGACAGGCGAGCGACTATGGGAGTACAAGGTGGAGGAAGGAAGAGAGATACATGAGAGTGGAGTGATGGTGGTTGACGATATAGTGGTGATACCATGCACAGAAGATGACGCCCCTATTTCTGTGGAGGGATACAATTTGCTCACAGGAGAAAAGTTATGGGAGGTAGATGACGAGGATTATTGCAATTATTGTTATGTTATCGGCCCAAACAAGATGTTGTACGCGTTAAGCTCATATTATTGCGATGGCGGATCAGTAGAACTACATCTGTGTGAACTAAATCCGTTTACAGGAGAGACAAACGAGAAAGAGTTGAAAGAAGGACGACATTGGGATGACATCCATCCGGCAGACACGGTCATTTATGGCAATAAACTTTTTTATGTCAATCAGATAAAAAAAGAGGGTTGCTCGGTAGGTGTTGTCGACTTGGAGACGAAGGAGTTGATAGACGACACTCCGTTGGAATCACAAGGGAATACGGTGGAAAAGCCAATCGTTACTGACGACAAGATCTATGTCCGAATCAGAGAGTTGAATGAGTTGCGAATTTATGAGAATGAATTCAAATGATTGATACAAGGATATCTGTCAGCCAAGTGTCGTATAAAACCTATAGAAATTAAATTTAGCTATCGTTGTGCTAACTTGTACGCACCGACATGTTTTGATTTCAGGCATTTTAATAAAAGGTCCATCTTTTATGATGGATCTTTTATGTTCTTTCTCTAAACTAATGTTGAATACAAATCCGTAAAGGATGTACCTCCAGAACATTTCACAGAACAGTTTTCAAAGGACATGGCTATTTCCAAAAATAATACTGATCCTACTGTCCAGTGGAAATTTGACGGAGACAAATTGGCAAGTGAATACAAAAAGAGTCACACAGACGCTTGGGAGGGCAATAAAAAATGGAGTGATTTGAATGATGATGAAAAGGAGGCAGTCCGTGCTGATTTTAGAGGAAAAATGAGAAATGGAACGGATAATCCGAAAAGGGATGGCCTGAAAGAGGTGAAAATGAAAAATGAAAAATTCAAGAAAAACTTAATGGCAGATGATGAAGACGGAAATGCCGCTTTTGATTCAATATTTATAATAGCATAATATGAGATTACTAGAAAACAAAAAAGGAGTTGTTGATTTTATCTTATACAAAAATGAAGAAGTTCTTGTATATAATGATAAAATTAAGATAGGAGACAAGATGTTGTCTATCGATGATGAAGCGTACTTTGATTGTGTAAAAGACGTTTTGTATAAACAGATAAACGACAAAGATGATATTGCTATATTATCACATTATGACGGCAATGCGTTTGTGGAAGAAGAATTCATGTATGAATTTAAGCAATATTTTAATTCACAAAGAAGAATTTCTTATGAGTTTAAGAATGGAGTGGGATTGTTTTCCTATATTTCAAATGGGGAAGACTTTGTCTTTGAATTCGCTACAAAAAGAAGGTATAATGTATTAGGACTTGATAATAAAGATGAAATACTATTATTGTGTCATGTAGTAGGAAAAGAACTCCTATTCTACACCAAGACAGGCGAGCGACTCTGGGAGTATAAGGTGGAGGAAGGAAGAGAGATACATGAGAGTGGAGTGATGGTCGTGGATGATATAGTGGTGATACCATCAAAAGAGAATGGACAAGCAGTCTTAGTAGAGGGATACAATTTGCTTACAGGAGAAAAAGTCTGGGAGGTTGATGATAAGGATTGCTGTAATTATTGTTATTCGATCGGTCAGAACAAAATGCTGTATTCATTGGCTTCTTTCTATTGTAAAGATCACACAGTAGAGCTTCGTCTCACACAAATCAATCCATTCACAGGGGAAGCTGAGATGTCTGTCATAAAGGAAGGTGATCATTGGGGATATGTTCGATCTTTAAATGAAACTATATATGGCAATAAACTTTTTTATGTCAATCTGAACAAAGCAGAAGGCTTTTCCCTTGGTGTTGTTGATCTGGATACCAAAGAGTTGATTGAAGATATGCCATTGGAGTCAGACGGATTTCATGTAGAAAAGCCAATTGTGACAGATGATAAGATCTATGTCCTTATTCTTCATGATGATAAGTCATTGAATGAGTTGCGAATTTATGAGAATGAATTCAAATGATTGATACAAGGATATCTGTCAGCTAAGTGTCGTATAAAACCTATAGAAATTAAACTTAGATATCGTTGTGCTAATTTGTACGCACCGACATATTTTGATTTCAGGCATTTTAATAAAAGGTCCATCTTTTATGATGGATCTTTTATGTTCTTTCTCTAAACTAATGTTGAATACAAATCCGTAAAGGATGTGCCGCCAAGCCATTTCACAGAACAGTTTTCAAAGGATATGCAAAGTGATAATAAAGTCCAATGGAGGTTTGACGGAGACAAATTGGCAAGTGAATACAAAAAGAATCACACAGACGCTTGGAAAGGCAATAAAAAATGGAGTGATTTGAATGATGATGAAAAGGAGGCTGTCCGTGCCGATTTCAGAGGAAAAATGAGGAATGGAACGGAAAAACCGAAAAGGGATGGTCTAGATAAGGTGGAAATGGATGAGAGTCTAATGGATGATTATCTAAATAATGACGAAATTTTCGACAAAACATTTATAATAGCATAATATGAAATTAATAGAAAATAAAAAAGATACAAAAAGCTTTTTTTTGTATAAAGGAGAAGAAGTCTTTGTCTTTGAAGATGAAATCAAGATTGGAGGTAATGCTTTGCCTGCAAAAAAACAGGATATTTATCAAATTGAAAATGATGTACTTTTTAAGAAAGAGAAGAACAAAGGTTCTGTCTTTTCTTCATATTTTCGTTTTGATGGACATAAATTTGAACAGGAAAATTTTAGATATAAATTAAAAGAGTATTTCAATTTCCAGTGGAAATGCTCTTATGAATTTTCAAATGGCTTTTCACGAATCTCATTGAGCAACGATGAAAACGAATCTGTTTTTGAGTTCCCCTCAGATGCAAAATATAAGCCTATATATTTCGATAATAAAGAAATACTACTATTGTGTCATGTAGTAGGAAAGAGTCTCCTATTCTACACCAAGACAGGCGAGCGACTATGGGAGTATAAGGTGGCGGAAGGAAGAGAGATACATGAGAGTGGAGTGATGGTGGTCGACGATATAGTGGTGATACCATGCACAGAAGATGATTCCCCAATTTCTGTGGAGGGATACAATTTGCTCACAGGAGAAAAGTTATGGGAGGTTGATGACGAGGATTATTGCAATTATTGTTATGTTATCGGTCCAAACAAGATGTTGTACGCGTTAAGCTCATATTATTGTGATGGCGGATCAGTAGAACTACATCTGTGTGAACTTAATCCGTTTACTGGAGAGATTAACAAGAAAGAGTTGGAAGAAGGACGACATTGGGATGACATTCATCCCGCAGACACGGTCATTTATGGCAATAAACTTTTTTATGTCAATCAGATAAGAAAAGAGGGCTGTTCTGTGGGTGTCGTTGATTTGGAGACGAAGGAGTTGATAGACGACACTCCGTTGGAATCACAAGGAAATACTGTGGAAAAGCCGATCGTTACTGACGACAAGATCTATGTCCGCATCAGAGAGTTGAATGAGTTGCGAATTTATGAGAATGAATTCAAATGATTGACACAGACGGGGGTGATCTGTCAGCCAAGTGCTGTATATAAGCTATAGAAATAAAAAATAACGTCAACTTGACGGAATAAATATTGTATAAGGAATAGTAGTTGGAGTGTCATGAATGAGGATTGTTAAGGGCGGAACGCCCTAACCCCTCTCCAAGTGCGAGCCGTAGGCGAGCACACAGAATTAAATAAAACCACAGAGACACAAGACTTACGGAGAAAGTCTACTCCATTATATGAGAGGAAGAAATGAGAATCCAATCAGAAAGTGGAAAAGCAGAGTGCAGTTCATCGAACTCATGTCAAATTAGCTATCGTTGTGCTAATTTGTACGCACCGACATATTTTGATTTCAGGCATTTTAATAAAAGGTCCATCTTTTATGATGGATCTTTTATGTTCTTTCTCTAAACTAATGTTGAATACAAATCTGTGAAGGATGTTCCGCCAGAACATTTCACAGAACAGTTTTCAAAGGACATGCAAAGTGATAATAAAGTCCAATGGAGGTTTGATGGAGACAAATTGGCCAAAAAGAAGTATCCAGACAGAGAAGACGTGACATGGGATTCTTTGAATGATGATGAAAAGGAGGCTGTCCGTGCCGATTTTAGAAGTGATATGAGAAATGGAACGGAGAATCCGAAAAGGGATGGCTTGAACAAGCTGGAAATGAAAGATGATAAGCAAATAGAAAAACTTAATGGCAGATGATGAAGACGGAAATGACGCTTTTGATTCAATATTTATAATAGCATAATATGAGATTACTAGAAAACAAAAAAGGAGTTGTTGATTTTATCTTATACAAAAATGAAGAAGTTCTTGTATATAATGATAAAATTAAGATAGGAGACAAGATGTTGCCTATCAATGAGAAAGCGTATTTTGATTGTGTAAAAGACGTTTTGTATAAACAGACAGACGACAAAGGTGATATTGCCATATTATCACGTTATGACGGCAATGCGTTTGTGAAAGAAAATTTCAGATATGAATTTAAAAAATATTTTAGTTCACAACAATTCACCTCTATTGATTCGAATGATGGAAATGTAAAAATCTCTTTTATAGATAAAGGAAATGAAAGTCTCATTGAGTTTGTTTCGGAAGACGATTATTTCGTTTTGACCTATGATATTCCTAATGAGATATTGATACTGAATGCATGGTATGATGATGGTCTCCTGTTCTACACCAAGACAGGTGAGCGACTCTGGGAGTATAAGGTGGAGGAAGGAAGAGAGATACATGAGAATGCTGTGGTAGTGGTGGACGACATAGTGGTTATAACATGTAAAAACGGGAAGAATAAGATAGTCTCAGTAGAGGGATATAAATTGCTCACAGGAGAGAAAATATGGGAGGCGGATGATGTGGAACATTGTAGGAAAAGCTATAGCCTAGGTCAGAATAAGATGCTATATGGGTTGACATCTTTTATTTGTAAAGACCATATGGTGGAAATGCGCTTGACTCAACTAAATCCATTCACAGGCGAAGTGGATATGAAGGTGATAAATGAGGGGGAGTATTGGTCTGAGGTTTGGCCATGGAACACGACGATCCATGGCAATAAGTTGTTTTATACTAATCTGATAGAGGCACAGGGTTGCTCATTAGGTGTAATAGACTTGGAGACTAAAGAGTTGATAGAGGATTTTCCAATGGAAGCCAAAGGATATCAGATAGATAAACCTATTGTTACTGACGACAAGATATATGTTCGGGTAATAGGATTGAATGAGCTTAGAATTTACGAGAACGAATTCAAATGATTGATACAGACAGGGAGGTCTGTCAGCTAAGTGTCGTATAAAACCTATAGAAATTAAACTTAGATATCGTTGTGCTAATTTGTACGCACCGACATGTTTTGATTTCAAGCATTTTAATAAAATGTCCATCTTTTATGATGGATCTTTTATGTTCTTTCTCTAAACTAATGTTGAATACAAATCCGTAAAGGATGTACCTCCAAGCCATTTCACAGAACAGTTTTCAAAGGACATGCAAAGTTCAAATAATAATACTAAGTGTAAAGTCCAGTGGAAATTTGACGGAGACAAGTTAGCAAATGAATACAAAAAAAATAATCCATCCAAGGCTTGGAAAGGCAATAAAAAATGGAGTGAATTGAATAAAGGTGAAAAGGAGGCGGTCCGTGCTGATTTTAGAGGAAAAATGAGGAATGGAACGGAAAAACCGAAAAGGGATGGCCTGGATCAGGTGGAAATGGATGAGAGTCTAATGGATGATTATCTAAATAATGACGAAATTTTCGACAAAACATTTATAATAGCATAAGATGAAATTAATAGAAAATAAAAATAATACAAAAAGCTTTTTTTTGTATAAAGGAGAGAAAGTCTTTGTCTTTGAAGATGAAATCAAGATTGGAGGTAATACTTTGCCTGCAAAGAAACAGGATGTTTATCAAATTGAAAATGATGTACTTTTTAAGAAAGAAAAGTGTAAAGGTTCAGTCTTCCCTTCATATTTTCGTTTTGATGGATATAAATTTGAACCGGAAAATTTTAGATATAAATTAAAAGAGTATTTTAATTTCCACTGGAAATGCTCTTATGAATTTTCAAATGGCTTTTCACGAATTTCATTGAGCAACGATGAAGACGAATCTGTTTTTGAGTTCCCCTCAGATGCAAAATATAAGCCTATATATTTCGATAATAAAGAAATACTACTATTGTGTCATGTAGTAGGAAAGAGTCTCCTATTCTACACGAAGACAGGCGAGCGGCTATGGGAGTATAAGGTAGAGGAAGGAAGAGAAATTGATGAGAGAGGCGTTATGGTAGTTGACGATATAGTGGTGATACCATGTACAGAAAATGACGCCCCTATTTCTGTGGAGGGATACAATTTGCTCACAGGAGAAAAGTTATGGGAGGTAGATGACGAGGAAGATTGTGACTATTGTTATAAGATAGGTCCAAATAAAATGTTATATGCGTTGTCCTTTTTCCGTTGTAAAGATCATCGTGTAGAACTTCGATTAACACAGTTAAATCCATTTAGTGGAGAAGTGGAGATGAAAGTGTTGAAGGAAGGTGAGTATTGGGATTATATACATCCAGCAGCTACTACTATCCATGGCAATAAACTTTTTTATGTCAATCAGATAAAAAAAGAGGGTTGCTCGGTAGGTGTCGTTGACTTGGAGACGAAGGAGTTGATAGACGACACTCCGTTGGAATCACAAGGGAATACGGTGGAAAAACCAATCGTTACTGACGACAAGATCTATGTCCGAATCAGAGAGTTGAATGAGTTGCGAATTTACGAGAATGAGTTCAAATGAATTAAGTTGTATTTGAGATAAATCTTTTGGAAAGGAATGTTGAAAATATATTTGCATCTATTCTTTTAGTGGATGGGTTTATGTAAACAGCGAGGAAACTCATTATTTAAATGAAAAAGGTGAACTTATAAAGCCGAAGATATGAATAGATTTAGAGATTCGATAAATCCTGTTGTTAGGATAGGAAACAGAATGTTTTATTATTCTGTACGAAATAATGTGATACGAGGCAATTATTTTGATTTGTCATCCATGGGGTTCAAAAATATAGGTAAGTATTTCGAACGTCAAATAAAAGAGAGCGAGATAGATTCTGCCTACAGAGTGATATGCAATTACGGAATTTATAAAGGATTCCAAGTGAGAGTGGCGGATTACAAAGAGAAGGAGGAAGAAATCTTTGTCATGTTTGACAATGATTCCGAAGGAGAAGCGGCAGGCATAAAACCACGAATCGACTACAACGACAAATGTATGCGTTATTATGAGGCTTATGTCCCAGAGTCTGAAGTGACGGATATTTATGAGGCACGTAAAGCAGTCGAAGGATTTCCTTTTGTCTCTCCAAAAATAGTTTACCACAAGAAAGATGGAGTATGGCTCCCTTGGCATGAGTATGGCACTCCGTTGAAAGATGATGAGTGGATATGATGGTGCTTGGCAATGGAAAGCAAGAGCTCTTAAATATGAATAATCTTTCTGATCTATGGCCTTATGATATGGAAGACGACGGAATACTGGGAAGCCTCCTGTCGCTACTGAATTGAAAATCTTTTCTTGTCTAAATATTTTGTCATTTCCTTGCAGATCTCCAAGATTTTATGAATCTTTGTGTAAAAGGTTGTGCATGCTTTTATTGTGAATTTTATTAATTTTATGTTGCGTTTTGCAATTTTATTGACGTGCATGACTTTTTGTTTTTATTTATCAGCCAACTGACAAAAACATGGAACAATTTATCAAGCCTCCTGTAGAAGTGCGCTATTCGGAAGAACTCAGTGCCCTTGAAAAAAATGACAAAGCAAGAAGACCAGCCAACTGGAGACTTTCTCCTGCTGCGGTGAGAACATTCATTCTTGGTGGAGACGTCGATACTCCTGACGGTAAAGTGAAAATCAAACGTAAGTTCTATGGCAACGATGCTCTTGTGGAGAGGGCGATCATAACACTTGCCGGAAACCGTGGCCTTATGCTTGTGGGTGAACCTGGCACTGCTAAGACTATGCTTTCAGAACTTTTGTCCGCTGCGTGCTGTGGCATTTCAACCAATACTGTCCAGGGTACAGCTGGCACCACAGAGGATATGATAAAGTACAGCTGGAACTATGCGTTGCTTCTGTCTAAAGGTCCTTGTCGTGAGGCTTTAGTACCGTCTCCTTTGCTTATTGGAATGGAGAAGGGCATATTCGCCAGGTTTGAGGAGATCACACGTACTCCGGCAGAAATACAGGACAGTTTGATTTCTGTCATGTCTGACCAGATTCTGAACATACCTGAAATGGGCGATGAGGGTCTTGTCCTTGCCAAACCAGGTTTCAATATAATCGGAACTGCCAATACGAGAGACAAGGGAGTCAACGAGATGTCCGGTGCCTTGAAACGTCGCTTTAATTTTGAGACGGTAGAGCCTGTGAGAGATGTAAGACTTGAAAAGGAAATCATAGTCCGTGAGGCTTCCGAACTTGCTAAAACGGCAAATATCAGCTGCCCTGTTGATACTGATGTGGCTGAACTTCTTGCTGTGACATATCATGAGTTGCGTGAGGGAATCACCTCTGATGGCACTGTGATTGAACGTCCTAACGCTGTGATGAGCACGGCAGAGGCAGTGTCTGTGTATTATCAGGCTCTGTGTCATTCTTGGTATTACGGCAATGGGCGTATAGAGCCAGCGTTGCTTACTGAGGGACTTCTTGGAGCGGTGTGCAAGGAAAACAAAGATGATTTAGAAAAACTTAGGGCTTATTTCAGAACCGTATCAAAAGAAAAAAGCAAGGCTGGCGATTTATGGAAAGAGTACATCAAAACAGCGGATCTGCTGAGATGATTAGGTTTGATCTTTCAGCTCCTGTGTTGTTTTTCCCCGTCAGACATCACAGCCCTGTCTGTTCTTACCAGCTTCTCCGCACAATAGAACTTTACAGTCCGGAAATAATTCTGATTGAAGGACCGGAGAATGCTTGCGACTTGATTCCTGTACTGACCGATGACAAGACTGTGTTGCCGGCGGCAATATACTATTATTACAAGGATAAGAAAAAACTGATTGACAGCGATGAAGAGGATTATCGTTGTTACTATCCGTTTTTATATTCGTCGCCAGAATACAATGCGATGCTTGAAGCCAAACGACTTGGAATTCCGTCGCTGTTTATCGACCTCCCATATAGTGAGATTTTAATCAATACCGAGGGTGGAAAGGGATTGCGAAAATATGAAAAGCAGAATTATGCCGACGACGGGAAATTTACAATAGGTGATTATTATAAACGTCTGTGTGAAAAAACTAAGGTGCAGAGTTTTGACGAGTTCTGGGAAAAGTATTTTGAAATCTCCGGCTTGGAACTTACTCCTGAGAAATTTATACACAACATGTACACCTATTGCTCGCTCATACGCAGAGATACAACTGAGGAAGACCTGTCTGCCGACGGTACGCTTGTCAGAGAACATTATATGGCGGCAAATATTCGTAAGGCTATGGGCACATATAAACGGGTGCTTGTCGTGACTGGTGGATTTCATACACCCGGTCTGATAAAGCTTCTCGAAGGAGAAATCCCGACGGTGGAGCTGCACAAAATTCCAAATGATTGCACGGGATGCTTTCCTGCCGCTTATTCTTATGAGGCAGCGGACGCTTTGCATGGGTATGCTTCCGGAATGAAATGGCCTTATTTTTACGACTGCATATTCAAAAATCTGAAGAGCAGAAAAGATTACGGTGGGGTATATGATGACGAAACACTAAGTCTGCTGATTAAAACCAGCAAGGAGGCGGCTAAAAAAAATATTCCGGTGTCGATAGCTGATGTCACCGCCGCAAAAATGTTGATGAGTGGTCTTGCTTCGTTGAGAGGTGTGCGTGAGTGTGGAATGACTGAACTTATTGACGGTGTGACAGGAGCTTTGATTAAAGGTGAGAAAACCATATCTTCTGCTATGCCGCTTGATATATTGAATAAACTTGCGACAGGCGATAAAATGGGGCATATAGGTGATAAAAACCATATTCCTCCACTGATTGCGGATCTGGAGGAGCAGTGTCGCAGATTCCGACTGAAAATGGATATCGTTACTGCTCAGCATGTGGAATGTGCACTGTTTTCTTCAGAGAAAGGTCTGCAACTTAGCAGATTGTTCCACAGACTCTGTTTCCTTGAAACTGGGTTCTGCGAGAGAGAAAAAGGTCCGGATCTTCACAACGATTGTGACCGCAGCCGAGTGCGTGAGGTATGGAAATATCGCAGATCACCTTCTGTAGATTCCATTCTTATCGACCGCACTACTGACGGCTTTACGATTGAGGATGCCTGCACAAACGTCGCCATACGTCTGTTCCGAAACGAACAACGTTGTGAAGATGCTGCTCATCTGGCAGTGGATTGCTTCCTTATGGGAATAAGCATTGATGGCGAAAGCGACACTCTTCAGAGACTCGTCGTCTCGGATGGCGATTTCTTCTCGGTGGGCAATGCTCTTTCTTATTTTCGGACGCTGTTTGAACTTAAACGTCTGTATGAATATGACGATAAAAGCATTCTGCCTCTGATGACAAAATGCTTTGACAAACTTGTTATGCTTTTGCCGACGATGGCATCAGTGACTGATGATAACGCTGATGAACTTTGCTCGTTGATGAAACAGTTTTTCTCGTTGACAGAAAGTGTTCTGCCTGATCGAAGAGATTCGCTCATCGCAGCGCTCCAACAGCTAATTAGAGCAAATGACAAGAATCCTGCCGTATACGGCGCGGCAATGGGACTCCTCTGTACTGGAGACCCGGCTTGTCAGAAAGATGCTGAGGCTGCGATGTACGGATACCTTAATGGAACGATTGCTGTCAAGAAACAGGGCGCTGATTATCTTAAAGGTCTTTTCCTTACTGCAAGAGACATCGTTTTTGAGGAAAATGACTTTCTTGTTATGACGGATCAACTCCTGACTTCGATGGAAACCGATGATTTTATGGAGATCCTCCCGTCGCTACGACTCGCATTCAGTTATTTCACGCCTCAGGAGATAAGTGAGACGGCAGAGACTATAGCTGGTCTGTATAAAACAAATGCTGTCTCTCTCTTGTATGAAGAGATTAAGGATGAGTCGCTATGGAATTGCGGACGTGAATTCGACAGTGTGATAATGAAAGAACTCTTAAATGGAGGATCCGAATATGCTTGATAGAGATCTTGCTTTAAATCGTTGGAGACTAGTGCTCGGCAGTATGTCAGACAATAGTCTTTCTTTCAGTGGAAGTGATAGAGAGATCATGTCTTTTGAGGATATGGAGCAGATGCTTGATTATCTTTATAGTCATGCTCAGGGAGACGATGTCCGTGACGAATCCATGTCCGACCGTAGCGGTGGACTTGGAGAGTCGCAACTGACTGCGGCAAAATGGATAACAAAAGTGAGAGAGTTGTTCCCCAAGCAGACAGCTGAGGTGCTCGAACGGCATGCTCTTGATGAATTCAAGATGACGGAATTGCTGACTGATAAGAAAGTGCTGGAGCAGATGAAACCCGATATGTCGCTGCTAAAAACTGTGCTCCAGCTTAAACATCTGATGAAAGGCGAGGTGCTAGAGACTGCAAAGAAGATTGCCCGCGCTGTGGCAGAAGAACTGAGTGAGAAATTGACTCAAAGCACAAGGCAGGCTCTCACTGGACGACTAGACCGCAATTCCAGAAGTGCTGTGCGTTCGGCACGCAATATAGATATTCATAAGACTATAAGGCGTAACCTGAAAAATTATGACAAAGAAAACGAAACACTTGTGCTGAAGGATGTATACTTCTCAAGCAGAGTGAAAAAATACAACAAGAAGACGGTTATTATTGCCGTCGACGAGAGTGGATCGATGCTCGGTTCTGTGATATACAGTGCTGTCATGGCTCAGATAATATCTAAATTGCCGTTTGCCGAGATTAAACTTGTGATATTCGACACAGAGATTGTTGACCTGTCTGGCATGGTGGAGGATCCTGTTGAAGTTATGATGAGCGTACAGCTTGGCGGTGGCACGGATATTGGAAAAGCACTGTCTTATTGTGAATCGCTGATACAAACTCCTTCCGATACATGTGTGTTGTGCGTGACTGATCTTTGTGAAGGTGGTTATCCGCATATTTTGCTCAACACTGCTCAAAATATCATGACAAGTGGAGCGAAACTCAGTTTCCTTACTGCTCTTGATGAATGTGCCAATCCCGTATACGACAAGAATATGGGTCAACATCTAGCTGATATGGGAGCGTTTGTCGGTGCATTGACACCCGATCAGTTGGGGGATTATATAGGTAGAATATTTAGTTGACGGAGGTGATGATATGATACAGAACGAAACACTTGCAGCCCAACTCTCTGCGGCAAACGAGGATACTCTGACTGCTCTTGCAAACAAGGGTCTCTACAAGCGTGCAGTGAAAGATACTGAAGGTCTATCTGCGGAATATGTTGAAACGGAAGACACGATACAGATCTCCGTCGGTGGTGAACAATGTGTCATAAGGTTTCCGTTTGAAAAAAGCACTTGCTCATGTCCATCAAGGACAGTGTGCAGACATATCCTTGGAGCATTATTGCTTCTGAAAAAGGAAGTCCCGGAAGGCTTGGCTAACCCTCAGACTGAAGAAACTGAGGCTTCTGAGCCAATAAAAGAATCTCATGACTTGGAGCCAGTTGAAGAATCGCCTAAGAAAAAGCCTTTAGAAGTAGTAGCCGACGATGCTTTGACATCTGAGGAAATATCAGAAATAAAAAGTTGTGCCAAACATAGTCTTTCGCTTCTCGGCACATTGCTTGCGAGAGGACTTGTCCGTGCGGACAGTTCGGTGGCTGATGCTTTAGAACTTGCGGCTGTCAGTGCCCACACCGCCAAGATGGCTGATGCAGAACGAAAACTTCGTGCATTGTCTGGCAGACTCTCAGACTGTATAGACCGCAGGGCGTCGTTCGATATACATATCTTTACAAAGTCGCTCTGTTCGTGCGTCTCAATGTTAGCAGACCTTGAACAGAATGATGTGACTTCGAAAAAACTTGGCGTTTTTCGTGACACTTATGAATCATATCCCGGGAATCTTGAATTGTTGCCGATTGGTCATAAAGAGGTAGTGAGAGGAGAATATCAGGGAAGTGTGTATTATTTTTTGAATCTTGACGAGAGTGTACAACCTCGTTTCCTTATTTATTCCGACCTTCGTCCTACATTTTATTCCCAAGATTCACATAAAAGACCGACACAAACCATTGTCTGGAGCTTGAATACATCTCTTACAAGCATGATGTATTCAAAACTTTTGTTGAAAAATGCCAAACTTAGTGGCGAAAAGATTTCAGGTTCTTCTGCGACGGAGGTCGTCTTTACAAGTAAGGCGGAACTGAATTGTCCGCAGTTGAGAAAACTCGTGATAACAGACTTTCGTGAACTTGCGGAGTCTGCCGACTACAATAGAGAAAAATTGTTTCTTATTCGTGTCCACACTCTTGACGACTATGGTTTTGACAAACATACGCAGATTCTTTTTATGAAGATCTCCGACCGTGGTGGCAGAACTGTGACTGCAGAGGTGAAGTATTTTGTCGAGAATAAGGAGTTGGTGGAGAAAATAGAAGAGATATGCGGACGAATAAAAGATACTGAAGATGTGTGGACAATGCTTGTCTCAGCAAGAATAAAAGACGGGGTTGTTGTGCTTAATCCGATAGAATTCTACGATTTTATAGAAGATATGGATTTCCATAGTTTCTCACCGTCTACAGAAATCACTACCGTCGATCCTCAATATGCTCATGTGCTTTTGAAACTTATATCAGAAGTGGAAAGTAGTGTTGTGAGGTGTGTCAGAAGCGGATTAAGTTCGACTACAGAAAATCATGCTACACTTATTGAAAAGATCAAACGATGTGGTATGTCTGGACTTGCCGAATTAGCTGAACAATTTTTCGCGTCGGCTGACAGTTACCGGCATAATCTTGACAAAGATGCGGAAAAAGTTCTTTTTGACGCGTCGAAACTAATGAAATATATTATTTTAGCAGAAAATAAACTGGGGAAAATCTCAGCCTTATATAATATGGATAACGAATTAATGGAGGAATAACAATGCTTTACGAAAAGAAAACATCAGCGTTTGAAAATTTTCTGAACGACTTTAGAGAACAATTGAAAGATGCAATTTCAGAGGAGGAACTCAATACCGTATGCGAGTATCTTGATATAACTCAGCCGAGGAATAACGCTTTGCTGGGCAAAATCGAAAAGAAGTGTAGGGATACTTTTCATGTACATAGATATGATCTCAATACGATCGTTAAAAAGGAGATAATCAGGAAAGATAATACTGAACTCGCTGAAAGATTCATACTGGCTATTTATACGCTGTTCGGTTGTGAATGCTACGAACTTTTTGATAGTTTCGTAGATCACAGTAGTATGATAGAAAATTCTGAGAAGTATAAATCCCGTATTATAAAACCAATCTCGGATAATCTTGGTATAGATCCAGAGGTTTTATATTATGCGATGTGTTTTGACGATGCTTCCTACCGTCATATGCCTAAGACGACTAACACATCCGTTCTTAGAGGTGTATATGATCTTTATGACAGTCGATATTTATATAGGTTTATTTTTGTCAAAGCTAATCTTCTTTGTTATTTGTTGGAGCAGGAAGGTAAAAATCTTTCAGAGGATGGAAAATGGGCAGTTGTGGCTGCAGAAAAGCTTTGGAAAGAATATTATGACAGTGTTTTGAAGGAGTACGAAAATGCTGCCAATGACGATGAAAAAAAATCGTTTTCGAGACTATTGGCTTATTTGACTTGTGCATTGGGTGAGGCTGCTCCATATTCAAGCAAGGCATGCGAATACTTCAAGGAAGGATATGATAAGGTCTCTTTTAATATCGTAGAAGTTGCAATAAATGTTCCGAATCCATTTGTTAAATTATTTAAATATATTGAAGGTGATGGCGTCGCAAGTGAAACGGAAAAAGGTAATGTCCTGGATAAATTTGCAAAGCTTTTCAAATCAGCCAAACCTGACGACTGTTTGGTTACGCCGGAATATATAAGTTCTGTAGTCTACGAAACTGGTTCCTTAGTCTACATAACTAAAAGAGAGTCCGATTCCATAAATAAGGAGGTTCTGCCGGATAGAGATGAGTGGACAGAACGTCTTGCCAAGTTTTATCCAGAGCAATTCAAGAAAGCTATCTCACTTCTTGGAGATGAACTCAAACTCGTTAAATATATGAGTGAGATACTCCAACGAGTAGACCCGGATTCAGCCACTATTGTTGAAGATCTTAGAGATACGAGCCGTAGAAAGCTTGCGGATGTTGTGAGAAGAAGTTTTTCTAAATCAATAAAAGGAAACCCTTATTGTAGGGAAGTCGCAAAATACATACTTGGAGAAGCTACTCTAGATGATGTTCGCCCATTGATCGATGGTAGCTGGAATATGGAGGTCGATGGCATTTGCGACTATTACAGTGCTTTTGGTATTGACGAATATCTTGCACGTGCAGTTACCATAACGTCTCTCTGTTCTTATGAATATAGGTCGGATAGACATTGGTATATAAATAAAATGACGGGTATGGATATCTATGCGTATAAAGAGACATTTGATATCCTTCGTAGTTGTGGCTTGTCGTTTTTAGAGACTGTAAATGTCACATGTGATTCCATATATTACGATAATGATATCATTAAAGTGACTGAGCTCCTGTCTTCTTATTTAGAAGAAATTGCCGCGATGGATTTTTCTCTCCTTTCAGAAAATGCTAAAATATTGGCAATAAAAACTATGGACAGCGATGCGGAAAAATTCAAGACAAAGCTTCTTTCTTGTGTCAATGACAGCAGCAAGAAAGTCCGTAATGAACTCGCGTCGGTGCTGGTGAAGCAGGATTGGCATGACGATATTGCGTCTTTGCTCAAAGATAAGAAGGGCACTGTAAGAGAGCTGGCATTGGAGGTTATCGGCAGACAGGGTGCGAATGCGTATGCCAATGAGCTGAACGCAGCATTAGAAGTGGAGAAATCTGATAAGATCAGAACGTATATCGGTGTGCTTCTCGACTCGGCTCCTTCCAATACTGGGTTCTCACAACTTGATATTGACAAGCAGGTTTCAAAACTTGCTAAAAGTGCAAAGAGCAGCAAACTTAGATTCCTTTTTAATGATACGCTTAAAACCGTTCATAAACTTGATGGTACGGAAGCAACGGAAGAGCCTGTCGCTCTTGTTATGTGTTATGCTGGAATGACATCTCCAGCAAGAAGTGCTTTAGCCGACAGCATCGCTGCAAATCTGAATCAGAAGGATTTGGAAGAGTTTTCCGCAGATATTTTTGCACGTTGGTATGACGACGGTGCTCAGACAAAGTTTAAGTCTGCACTCTATTTCTGTGCTATCCATGGCGGACAGAAAATGGTGGATACGCTGATTCGCAACATCAAGGAGTGGTCGGAGGCTATGCGTAGTGCTATAGCAGCCGAAACGGTTTTTGCTCTGGCACTCAATGGCAGCAATGAGGCATTGATGAACGTTGATAATATGTCAAGGAAATTCAAGAACAAGAGGGTGCGTGCCGCAGCTGTAGAGGCTATGGCCGCCGCTGCCGATACTTTAGGAATCACCTCAGAAGAACTTGCAGACAGAATTGTGCCAGACTTAGGATTTGACAGGAATCTTTGCCGTGTGTTCGATTATGGAAAGAGACAGTTCAATGTATATCTCAAACCTTCTCTTGAAATGGAGGTGTTCTCTGGAGACAAACAGATAAAGACTCTTCCTAAACCGGGAACTACCGATGACAAAGAAACTGCAGAAGCCGCATTCAACGAGTTCAAGGAAGTGAAGAAACAGCTTAAAAATGTTGTGGCAGCACAACGTTCGAGACTTGAATATGTCCTTATGTGTGATCGCAAATGGACAAGCGAAAACTGGGAAAAATTGTTTGTTGGTAATGCCGTTATGCACTGTTTCGCAGTCGGATTGATTTGGGGAATTTATGAGAAAGGTTCGCTCAAAGATACTTTCCGCTATATGGATGACGGAAGTTTCACCACCGCCGACGGAGATGAGTTCATATTGCCGAATGATGCACAGATAGGACTTGTTCATCCGCTTGAACTAACTGAAGAACAGATTGCCGTTTGGAAAGAGCAACTTTCTGATTACGAGCTTACCCAACCATTCGATCAGCTTGGAAGAATGGTGTTCCGACCTGAAGATAAAGAGTTGTCATGTAATTCTCTCACTCGTTTTGAGGATACCACAGTCAACAGCGTGGCAATGATAAACAAAATGACTAAGAATGGATGGTATAAGGGCGACGCTGAAGACGCTGGTTATTTCTACTATTTCTATCGAGAAGATGTGAAGAGCCGAACTCTTAACGCAGACGGTTCAACAACTTATGAAGGTTGGGGCTCACTTCTGGTTCATTCCGGAGCATCAACGGTCATTTATGATTTTGATGGAGAAGAGGTGACACTTAAAGAAGTCGTATTTTTTAAGGCTGGTCATATTCCTAACTATTGTGGAAATCATGACGGTTGGGTGAAAATATCGGATGTGGATCCACGTTATTTCAGCGAAACAATGCTCCTCCTTTATTCTCTTGCTCCTCGTGAGAATGAGTAAATAAATTAAGCCTCTTAAGATGACGTTGGGGTTTTATAGTTATTGATAGCGGACCAAACTGAATGTATTCCATTCAAATTGGTCCGCTATTGATGTTATTTGTTAAGTTTGTTTCAAAAAATGTCGTTTCTCTTAACGTTTGTGATTATAATTCGTAATTTTGCAATGAATTGATGGTGGGTATTTATATAGACAATTTATGGATTTGATGAAAAAGACATGTTTGAATAGTTGTCTGTATGTCGCTGTAATCATTGTGTAATTAGAAGTCAAATCGGAAACAGAAGATATGAAAAAGAAAAAAATAAAAAGAAGAAACGAGGATAATCGCTTGCATGCTTATTATGAACAAGAATATTCGGAAAAAGAATTTTGTTTAGTTGACGTTACGCCACCTTTATATTGGCAAATCTTTTCTTTGCTATACTTATTGTCGGCAGGTGTTGGTATATGGTCTTATTTCTCAGGTGATGATACCCTTTTTTGTTCAATGGCTTTGACTTGTGTGGTATTGTTGCCAGCTGGAATCATTGTAGACAAACTGTGTGCAAAATTGGGATTGTGGAAAAAAGTGAGTGTCGGTAAAATATCAAAACTAGGCAAACTGCTTTATGCTCCAGCATTGTTGTTGCCTTTAAGCATCGTCGGATTTCCTCTTTACTATTTCTTGGATCTGACAATTCCTTTGTGTTTCCTGATCACAACGGCGTCGATTGTGGTTATTGTCTTATTTGTGGACACCTGTTTGAATCTCTATAAAGAACAGTTTGTGTCGTTTTTCCAACGTCTTTACCTGGCTTTATACTATATTCTCCTCAATTATATCTGGCATCCGATAAAAAATTTTATTCTTGTCCCTTTTTGGAAATACATCCTTAAGCCTTTGGGTCGTTTCATAGAATATTGTTATTATAAATTTCGTGATGCTTTTGAATGGTTTGAAGACAATGTGTTGGACCCTATTAAGGACTTTTTCGAATGTGTGACACTTAAACTAGAACCTGTTTGGGATTTCTTCAAGAGAGTCGTCGAAAATATAAAAGATTGGATATCCGATTTTTTCGATTGGTTTGAAGATAAGATATGGAATCCATTTATAGATAAAGTTGTAGTTCCTTTTTTCGAAAAATTATTTGATTATGTGTTACATCCGTTGTATAAAGTGGTGAAATGGATAATCGTAGAAGTGTTATACAAGTATTTCTTGAAATATATTTTTACGGTTCTCGAGGCGATATTTGATTTCTCTGTCGGTTTTATTAAAGTAGTGTTTGGTTGGGTGTTGAATGATGCTAATGGAGTTGTCAACTATTTTATCACTATTCCACTGATAGTTATAGCTGTCATTGGATCCATTGTGTATTTCTTTTTCTATTGATGTTTCCGTTTTATTCTTTGTGATTAAAAACAAATTATTTATGAATGTTTTTAGCAAAAGATATTGCATGATTTGTTTATTTGCATTATTTTTGCATTGTATTTGTTGTTGGACATGATTTAGGGAGATGAGTACGGTACAAAAATAGGGAAAGGATATTGTTCCATAGAATATAGTAACGTATAAATCCCAAATAAATGAAAGTTTTATTATGGATATTAACTTATGTGATATCCTTGGTGATCAGCTGTACAATATAATTGGTTAGTGACATAGTATTAATTTTTATAAAATAGATTAGTGATGGTATCATTTTATCGTTTAGCACTTATTGTGTGTTGTATTTTGACACTTCTTGCATCATGTAAACCAGTCAATTCATTGACAAAGATTAAGAAGACGCCGGATGAGTATACAAGAAATTATTGTTGTGGAGAGGTGGCAGTGCCCAAAACGGCAGAAAGAGGGAATCCATGGATTGTCTATTCCGACAGAAATTTGAACCCTACATATTTCATTCCGGGCGGAAAGGTGAGGCAGAAGGAGGCTGCATATTTTGAGCCTTTGGCTGTTATCGGAGAGAGTGGTGATTATGTAGAGGTGGTAAAATATGAAAAGGGAGTTTTTGATGGAAGACGTGTGAAAGATCCATCTAAAGCTGAATATATGGGGTGGATGCCAAAGTCGAATCTGATCCTTTCGTCAAACGCGATGACCGACGTCGCTACAGGATTAGTAATTAAAATGATAACTATGATTAATGATACTCTTCCACTGATTAATACAGATAGATATTTCACAGAAGGAGCCGTGACACTATATGCGGAGCCTGAATTGTTAAATCCGATTGGTACGATTCCGTTTCAAAAACCAGTTTTTTTATCAAAAAGAAGTGAAGATAAAGACAAGTGTTTTGTGATAGGAGTTGAGAATATTATTGCTGAGCAAGCGTCAAATATCACGTCAGGGTGGATTTCATCGTCTATGCTTAGACCTTTGGGAGAAATGTTGTATGTCGACTTTTCTGATATGCCAATTAAGCGTATGACGTTGTCCAATTCGGATTTGATGTGTTCTATTCCAAAGATGTCCGAATGTCGTTATCTGACACCATATAAACTTCCTGATTTTGTGGGCGTCAACCCTGTTTATCGGATCGAAGAGTTCTCCGACAGCACCGTCGATATAAAGACGACAATGCCAGTCTCGATTATCGATAACAATCACAATTTGGTTTATAGTATTGATGGATCTCCTATCTCCAGAAACTGTTATGACAAAATGTCTGCCAAAATGAAGAATGTCAATATTATGGTTGTTTTTTTAGGACAGAAAGAGGTTGAAGCAAAATTCAATCAATATGTTAATGGACTTCAGCAGTTAGACGCGATTATTAATAGACAAAGTAAGGATTTCCATTTCCGTTTAGGATATTATGTTGGTTTTGATGCGGACAATAATAAATTGGCGGTTTTACAGCCATGTGATGACATAAGTTTGACACTTCAGAAGTTGGACAAGTATGCTGAAAAATCCGACCGTAAAGTTAAATTCACAACCGACGCATGGTTGTCATTGCGTCAATCCATTAGTCTTTTATCTGATTATAAGGAAGAGCAAAATATTGTAGTTGTTATTGGAGAAAATGGAAATCAAAAAGAACTGATAGATAATTCATTGGTTAATAGTCTGGTGGATGCAAACTGTAGAATCGTAGGTTGTCAGTTGTTTTCCAATGTAGGAAACTCATGTAATAATTTCGTGTTGCAGGTGGAGGATATGATTTCTCGTTCTGCTGAGAAATTGTCGATTGCTAAACGAAAGAAGCTTGTTCATTCTGAGCAAGTTTGTTTTGACAACCGTTATAAAGAATATTCGGAAAATGTTTACGGGCTTGATTATCCTAAAAACAGTATGCAGCAGGGATGGGTTATATTTCCGAAAAAAAAGGAGTCTCTCTCTCCAGATTTGTTGATGACAGTAATCGATTCTATGATTGGAATGATTGAGTATGAGACAAATGATATACTTGGACATATAAACGAATCATTCAAAAGAACAGGAGTGAGTCGTACTTCTGTTAATCCAGATTGGGTGAAACTAAATGGCTTATCGGCCAATTATCATGGACTTTCAAATGAGTTTCAAAAACTTTCTTCGAATACTCCCGTCTCAAATTATCCTGCACGTTTGAGAGTGGAATCTAAGAATCTAGGAAAAGGAAAATATATGCTTTTTGTGACAGATTCTGAATTGAATAGAATACGTCAGTTCCTACGTGATTTGTTGTCTGTAAGAGTTGATACAAAAATCACTCAATCATCCGCAAAAAAGATGAAAATGCGTTATTGTCCAGATATGGTAATAAAAAGACGTGCGGATGCTCCTATTGGTCAGCGTAAATATCTAAACACAACAAAAGCGAGAAAGGCGATGTATAAGAATTATATTCGTTGGGCTAAGTTTGAAAAGGTTTATCCTCAAAAAAGGTCCATGTTGAAGAAAATGTCTATTTCAAAGAATCAGCAGGAAGCCATTTCTATCTTTTCTCTTGATTCTGTATTGGGTACAACGAAACTTTCTGATTTGAAGAGCCGCAAGGTCTTTTCCGATGAACAATTGGATAGATTGCAGGAATATCTGTTGGCAAAGCAAAAGACTTTGGAAAACGCAATAAATAATGACAATAAGTATGAGTTCAACGGACAGACTTACTATGCGATAGATGCTGATTTATTGCCTTAATATCTTTTCTTGAATACAGCAAACAATGTCAATTCATATTTAGTCTGCGATAATGAATTAGTCGAAAGATAAAGCCATTATCGTAGATTTTTTTTTGAGAATTGTTAAGGAATGAACGACCTGACTTCTAATTTTCAAATAGGTGATGTTTAAGTTTATTTTGATATTCTCTTTCTGTATTGAAGAGGTGTTGTGCCAGTTTTCAGTCTGAACATACGATTGAAATGGTTTGGATAATTGAATCCAAGTTCCTGTGCAATCTCGTTGACAGGCATTTCAGTTGTGTCTAGCAGATATTTGGCAGTCTCCACCACTTTGTTGTGTATATAGTCCTGTGCTGACATGTGTAGCTCTTTTTTGACCAAATCTCCGAAATAGTTTGGCGAGAGGTTGAATTGCTTCGCGCACCATGATACTTTAAGCTGTCCTAATTGTTGGGCTGAACCGCTTGACAGGTAGTTGTCTATTATGGTCTCCAATTTTTTTTGGAATTGGTTGTCACAACGCACTCTGTCGGCAAACTGACGTTCGAAGAATCGTTTGTAGTAGGATAGCAGTTGTCCGATGCCTAGACGTAGCAAGTGACCAGTCAAGTAGTCTGGCTTAGTAATCAGTTCGGAGTAGATGTTGGAAAAACAGTTTAATAGAATACCACGCTCCGACTTACTTAGTTCAAGCGCGTCATTCACGTCGTGGTTGAAATAGTCAAACATATAGAAGTCTCGTCCTAATCCCGTCTTCTCGGTCAACTCTTCCCTGAACGCAAGTATCCATCCGCGTGGCTTCACGTTGTAGTTGAGATTCACCTGCATCACCTGGCCTGGTCGTAAAGTGAACAATGTGCCAGGCTTATAGTTGATGACTTCGCCCGACCTGATCAGTTCGCCAAATTGGTTGTCCATCAGCACCACGCAGTACATGTTGAAGTTTAGAGGATCAAACAGTGTCAAATCAGCACGCGAAAGGTCACCAACAGCGATATGCTGGTGCTTAGTCCCTTGATTGAAATAATCATTGAATTCGTCTATGCTTTTTATGATTCCTGCCATTTAACCAATCTCTTTTAGTTTATCCTTCACGAATTGAATTTTTTCTTCTGTCGGCATTGCATAGTCGATCCACTCAATATGTATTCCACGTCGTTCCATTCCACGGAACCATGTCATCTGTCGTTTGGCAAATTGGTGGATTGCTATTTCCAATGTGCTGACCATTTCGTCGTAGCTGATGTTGCCGATAAGGAAGTTTGTCACGAACTTATATTCCAGTCCATAGTATATCAAATCTTCAGGTGCTATTCCTCTGTCGAGCAATGCCTTTACCTCAGCGATCATTCCTTCGTCTAGACGAGCTTTCAACCTGCGTGAAATCTTCTCACGTCTTGCCTCACGGTCGATGTCCACACCAATGATGAGGCTGTGGAGTGGGGTGGTTGTTTTCTCTTTCACTTCATCCGGATGTTCGGCATAGTATTGCTGGATCTCGATAGCACGGATTGCACGTTTGGCAGTGTCGACGTCGGTAGTGTTGTGGAGAGTCTTGTATTGTTTTAGAATCTCTGTCAGCTCATCCAAACTTTTATTGCCCAATTTCTCTCTCAATTCTTTGTTCTCTGGCACTGGAAGCAAACAGTAACCTTTCAACACAGATTCGATATAGAGTCCGGTTCCGCCGCAAAGAATAGGCAATTTGCCACGGCTTTTGATGTCGTTGAAAGCCGCGTTAAAATCTCTTTGATATTCGTGCAGATTATATTTGTAGCCAGCGTCTTGGATGTCGATCAGATGGTATGGAATGACGGTGCCGTCGATAGTGTAGTCCGACAGGTCTTTGCCGGTCCCGATATCCATGTTGCGATATATCTGGCGAGAGTCGGCACTGATGATTTCGGTGTCGAGAGCCTTTGCCAAATGCGCGGCGAAAGTGGTTTTTCCCGACGCGGTAGGTCCAAGAATTGTGATTAGTTCTATCTTTTGCATGGTTTGTATCCTATATTCCAGCGGTTGAAATGTTTTGACGTGTAAGCTGCAAACAATATGACTGCAGTGAGATTAAGCAATGTTCCAATGATGTAGAACGAAGAGATCTGCATATATTCGGTGATCGCCCCACCACAGAAGATGCCGATGCCGGCTCCTATCTCCCAAGATGTGAGGTATGTCGACGTCGCGCTTCCACGCTGGTCGTTTCGTCCGAGTGCTACAAACAAAGTGTTGTAGGCAGGGAAGATTGTGCCATAACCACAACCGAGAATCATTGCACTTGCGATGAAAATCACTGATTTGCCATCAATGTTGAGATATGGTAGCGTCGCCAACAAGAAGAATGCGATAGTCGCTATCGCTGCCCCTATTATGATGACGCGGTTGAGATAGCCTCTGTCCACCATCTTGCCTGAGAATATTCTGCTAGATGCGATGCCGACTGCCATACAGCTATAAAATGCTCCCGGTGTGATTCCGATGCTGGTCTCTTGTGCGTAGATATAGATGTAGTTCATCGTCACTGCGTATGTTATGGAGAGCAGCAACAGGTTTATGCCGGCAGGAATACCTTTGATTAGGAAAAATCTGTCGAGCGAGATAGCTGGCCGTTCTACAGGCGGACGATACTTCGTGTGGATTTGTGAGGCTGCCACGACTGCCAATATGCTTAATGCGAATGCCACACTGAAGATGGTGATGTATCGCGTCTCCTCGGGAAGAGAGTCATGCAATGAGACACCGGCGATCGGACCTAGTGCCATGGCAAAATTGTTTGACAAGCCGAAATATCCCAACCCTTCTCCACGGTATTGGGATGGCACCACATCGATGACGATGGTGTTGGATCCAATCGTCGTCGCACCGAATGATAATCCATGAAGAGCTCTCAGAATGACGAACATCCCTATTGTGGATGCAAAATTATAACTCATGAAAATCGTTGCGAAAATGGCGAGTGCACCTACAAAGAAAGGTTTTCTGGGAAATGTGTCGATGATATAAGCCGAAAAAGGTCGGATTATCATGGCTGAAATCACATAGACGGAAAGGACAAACCCCACTTCCGCACCGTTGGATTCGTAAGTCTCTTTAAGGTATAGTGCAAGAATCGGGATGACGATAAAAAAACTAAAATTCAGCAGAAAATTTGATAGACAGCAGAATATATAGTTTTTGTTGAATAGCTTTTCCTGTTCGTTTGCCATTGTCTGTCGCTTTTATTCAGGCTTTTTTTCGTAGAAGGCAAAAGCTACGGCTAACAACATTAGTATGAATGCAACAATATGGTTCCAGTGCAATTCTTGTCCTTTGAACACATGTGTCGCTATAAGTGTAAATACAGTAAGAGAAATTGCTTCCTGTATGATTTTCAACTGCATAAGATTAAAAGGACCTCCATTTATATCGGAACCTACTCTGTTCGCTGGAATCATGAAGCAGTATTCGAATAGAGCCAATCCCCAAGAACAAAGGATTATAAGATAAAGAGGCCAATCCTTATCAGGATTCATCTCCTTTAATTTAAGATTACCATACCATGCAAATGTCATAACAACATTTGAACAAAGCAACAATAGAATTGTAAGAAATGCTCTCATATTAGTTTATTTAAATCATAAAACGATTTCCTAATCACTTAGAAAATCGTTCATCCCCCCAAAAAAATATTACAAGTGGCTCGCTTGGGGCTCGAACCCAAGACCCCATCCTTAAAAGGGATGTGCTCTACCAGCTGAGCTAGCGAACCTCCCGATTTTTCAATCGTGATGCAAAAGTAGTTCTTTTTATTTAAACTGCAAATTTTTTTGTGCGATTTTATCGAATTATTGAAAAAAAAGACGGAATTAATCCGTCTTTATAAAATTTATTGCTCTTGTTTTTCCTGAGTCTTGAATTTTACAGATGAAATCATGGCTTCTAATTGTCTGTAAGCTGAGCGTTTGCTCTTGTTTGGACGGTAGACAAAAGCTTCCACGGTGATGATGTTTTTATTTTCTGGATCCAAGTAGCTTCTGCTGACGAACGGTCCACCCATGATGTCGCCTTCGATTCTCCAAAGACCACGTATTTCAACGCTGTATTTGCCATCCACTGTCGGAAGCACTGTGGACACAGGAGGCATGATCTCATAACGTGTCGTCATGTATGATCCTTCTGACGGACCACCTACGTATGCCTTCATCACAGAATCTCTGTAGTAGAGTAGGTTGTCTTTCATGAAATCACTTTCATCATTGTATGGAATTCTATAAATCACGATGTTCTCAGTGAAATCAGGATTGCCGTTTGAGAACCATGCGAAGTCTTTTTCAAAGCGGGCTTGAGTCAAAGAAGACGGAATGATCAGTTCGGCGTCGAACCTTTTTCTTACACTGTCGCAATAGTCCACATGCCTGAATTTGCCAAAGAATCGAACGACTCTTTCATTTTCTGCGTTGATGTAGAATCGACGTATTAATTCTATATTCTTGTTGAAGAATGCTTCAAGAGAGTCTTTGCTTGGTGCTGTGATGCGTAGGACTGCTTGCGTTTCCGCCCAATTGTCGCGACTTGCTCCTATTTTAGACTGCGTGTACATTGTTGGATCAATCTCGTAGAAGAGAATATTGCGAACTGGCTTTAGAATTCCTGTGAATCCTTCTGTTGGTGTGTATGAAACGTCAAAAAACTTTTCTAACTGTGGCATACATGGCATTTCATGTGTCAGAGAATCTTTCATTCGAATGCCGACGGAATCTTTCCAAACTTTTTGGTCGCCTACTACCAATAGTTCGTAGCTTTGACCAGTCACGGTAGGCTTATATCCGACAGTGCCAGCGGAGTCGCAGCTGCTCATAAATAATGTGACAATTGATGCTGCTATGGAAACAATACTTTTTGCTCTCTTCATATTTTTTGCTTTTTAGGTGGTTTCTAATTAGAAGTTTTAATTTTAGAATGGTTAGATGCATCCTTTATTTCGTTCTGAAGATAATAGTCCGCATGCTGCGAATATATCCTCTCCTCTAGATTTCCTGATTGTTGCGTTCAAACCATTTTTTCTCAACAGACTCTCGAATGCGAGCATTTCTGCATCTGTTGCTCCTTCAAGATCTACGTTTGGAATGGTGTGGAAACGGATAAGGTTGATTCTGCATTCCAAGCCTTGGAGTAGGGTGGCGAGCATTTTTGCGTGACGCGGAAGATTGTTGTTGCCTTTGAATACTGTATATTCAAACGACACTCGTCTTTGACCGGTGAAGTCGTATTTTTTTATCTCATCAATCACCTTTTCCAGTTTGAATGCTTTCTCCACTGGCATCATTGCCAATCGTTCTTCCGAGAATGGGTTGTGCAGACTTACTGCCAAATGACACTTTGACTCTTTCAGAAATCTCTGTAATCCTGGAATCAAACCGACCGTTGAGACGGTGATTCGTTTTGGACTCCAGGCATAACCGTAGTCGGATGTCAGAATTTCTAGTGATTTTAGTATGTTGTCCACGTTGTCCATTGGCTCTCCCATGCCCATGTAGACAATGTTCGTAAGAGACTCAAACTCAGGGATTGACTGTATTTGGTTTAGAATTTCGTTTGTTGTCAGGTGTTGAGTGAAGCCTTGCTTGCCTGTCATGCAGAATTTGCAATTCATCTTGCATCCCACCTGGCAAGATACACAGAGAGTTGCTCTGTCTTTGTCTGGAATATAGACAGTCTCTATATATTTTTCGCCGATCTGGTAAAGATATTTCTTTGTCCCGTCAGACGAAGTTACACTTGAAAATGGAGCACGTCTGCCTATTTCATAATGTTCTGACAAAAGTGCTTTGTTTTTTGCAGACAGGTTTGTTATCTGCTCTATGCTTTCTGCTCCTTTTTTGTATATCCAGTCTGCAATTTGTGTGGCTGTGAATTTTGGCATGGCAAGCTCTGTTACGGCATTTCGCAACTCTTCAATTGTCATTCCAAACAGTCTTTTCTTTTCCATCTTCTTTTAAGTAAAAAAAGGAGGCGAACAATTATCCGCCTCCATTATTAGTCAAAGTATTATTGATTAATAGAAGTTTGATCTATTATCGCTAACATCAGCGTCTTTACGTAGAGACTCATACATACGGTTTGCTACCATACCCTTAAGATCTCTGTTAAGCATCTGAATGTTTGCCTTTGAGTTAGAAGGGTTTTCGTTAAGAACCTTAACCTTGTAAACTCCCATTTCACCAACGATAGCGTCGCTTACTGCGTCTACAGGAAGAGCTGAGATAGCTGCCACCAATTTAGGCTCACGGCCGATACCAGGAACACCATCTCTCATGAAGTTTATATTTACTGTGTCTGCATTAGAGAAATTGTCTTCTTTAGCAAGCTCTTCTGTAAACTTCTTAGCACATGCTTCGTTCTTAGCTCTTCTTAAAACCTGATTTGATACATACTCTTCAGATAGTGGAGCGTACTCACCGTCAACAGCATTGACAAGAGTTCCAACGATGTAAGAGTCGCCTACCTCAAATACTCCTGAAACATCACCAACTTCGTGGCTCCATGCCCACTTGATAATGTCACGAGTGTTGCTCTGTCCTAAGAATTGGATATATGGGTCATTCTCGCCAAGTGGAGTCAAGTGAGTAATGTCCAAGCCCTGAGAGTCAGCATTAGCAATGAATTTATCTTTTGTATTGTTGTCGATGATAAACTTATTTGCTGTGTTATACATATCTGTATATGTGTCTGTGCTTGGCTCAAGCTTTGATCCGTAAACAAGGATTTTTGCCTTTCTGACAGGTGTAGTCAAATTGTTTACCTTAACGATAAATGTCATTTGGTTTTCTGGCATATCGAATGTGAAGATATCACCTTTCTTTGCACCACCAAATACCTTTGCGTCAAAGTCGTCAGTTCCCAATGGGAATCCTTCCTTCACCCAACCGATTTCGCCACCTTTATTTGCTGTGTTCTTGTCAAGAGAGTGTTTTGCAGCCAAATCCTCGAATTTTTCCCCGTTGCTCAAACATTTGTTGATGCTGTCTGCTTTTTGTTTTACCTCATCTTTAGTGGCAGCTGCCAAGACAATCAAACTGATGTTTGCAGAGTCTGGAGCCATCTTAACGTCGTCCATTTTTCTTGCGACCATGAAATCGCCACCTTCAAAGATCACGTCTGATACTGAATCTTTCTTTGCGTTGAATGCGAAAGCTTGGAATGCAGACTCAATGTCTTTTTCAGAGCGGAAGAAATTGTTGTATGTGAAAACTGAAGATGGATCAGAGAAAATGATTTTTAGATCTGCTTCGTCAGCATTCTTGATTTGCTCTTTCATCTCTTCCATTCCTGCTTTTGCATCTTCATAGTCCTGCTGAGAAGGTTTTACGTTGAAAATGATAGCGTCCACTGCTCTATAACCACCGTTGTTCAAAGCGAAGAATTGTTTCTTCATCTTCTCGTACATGTTTTTCTTCTCTGTGTCTGAAACCTCGATGTCGTTGCTTGCAGGTGAGTAAGACTTCTTGATCACAACAGCACTTTTGTCGTTTGCAGAGATGCTGTCCATTAGGTTTACTATTGTAGTTGGGTATGATACAGCACTGCTTACAAGGTTTGCAAGTTTGTCGTTTGCAAGCTGAGACTTAATCTGTCCTTCCCAATATGCCCACTGTGCTTTCAACTGCTGCTGCTGAGCTTTCTGGTTTTCATCCAAAGATTCCTCTGGCATGCTGATATATTGAAGAAATGCCGAAACCTGTGATGGGTTGAATCTTCCACTCTGATCTCTGAACAATGGAATGCTCATTAGCATTGGATGGTTTGCTGAAGAAACTAACTCGCTGACTTCTTCGTTTGTCACTGCCATTCCAATCTCCTCCATCTCACTCTCAATAAGAGCGTCGTTGATGAACTTGTTCCATACGAAGTTGCGAATGTCACCCTCGTGTGGAGCTTGCTGTCCAGCGTATTGCTGCTTGATGATTTCGCTGAACTGTTTTTCTTTTTCGTTGAAATCCACTATGGAAATTTCTTTTCCATTAACGCTTCCGACGATGCTTCTCTCTCTTCCTATGATAGATGATGTGCTTGTTAGCAAGTCTCCTACCACGAAAGCCGCCAATGCCACTGCCACAATTCCAATAAGTAGAGTGGCGTGGTTTCTTATGTTCTGTAAAGCTGCCATTTAAGTTTTATAGTTTTTTTATTATTATTCGTACAAAAAACGACGCAAATATAATAAATAATATTCTTTAATTTGCGTTTGACACTCTCAATTTTACTAAATCTATCTTTGTTGTCTCAACTTTGATCACTTCAAAGCTGTAATTTTTGCCTATTTTGATGATTTCACCTTTTTTAGGCAAGATGTTATGATGGGTAAGAATCAGTCCGGCTATTGTCTCGTAGTCTGGTGATGTCGGTAGTTCCAATCCGAACTTTTCGTTTGTTTCTTCTACTTCAAGCCTGCCGGAAATCAAATATTCCTCGTTGCTGATTTTCTTTTGGACATACTCATCTTCGTTGTCGTACTCATCCTCGATCTCTCCGAAAATCTCTTCCATCAGATCCTCCATTGTGATGATTCCTGCGGTTCCTCCGAATTCGTCCACAACTAAAGCCAGACTTTTTTTCTGTTTCTGTAGGACTTTTAGAAGTTTGTTGGCCGCCATCTCTTCCGACACTACAATGATTGGATTCAGAATGTCTGATATCTCTGATGGTTTGTCGAAAATGTCTGATGAGTGGACATATCCAATGATGCAGTCTATATTGTCTTTATAAACCAGAATTCTGGAATAGTTGGTCGAAATAAATAGTTTTTTTAGCTCGTCGACGCTGCTTCCAACTTCTATCGCTGTTATCTCTGTGCGTGGAACTATACAGTTTTTCAGTTTTAGTGAAGACAGATCCAGCGCGTTTTGAAATATTTCGACTTCATTTTCAGCCTTGTCGTAGGATCCTGTCGCACAATTGTTTAGCTCGTAACTCCTGTCGACACTGATTTCATATTCTGAATTTTTGAAGAGTCTTGCGATAGGGTAGGCTGCCAGATGAAATACTCCTGAAAATGATTCTATAGCTTCGTTTGGTAGTTTTGCAATATTGCTCAATCGAAGGATTATCTCTGATGCCACGAATATTCCTAGAAATGTCAGAAATGTTATATATATATTGTATTCGCTGGCTGTCACGTATGCGCAACATATGGCTGCTGCGAGATTTGTGATACGTAGTCCGGCTTTGAATGTCCTTACTTTTGTCGCAGAATAACTTGCAAACCCGGATTTTGCCTGGTCGTCACTAAATTCAATTTTGTTTTTGTATGCACTTATAAAATTGAACTCTATAAGGTATGTCGCAAATAATATGAGTGCTATTATGCCTGTCCACATAATTATTCTTTTTCTTTTTGAGGCTCGTCGTTCTGTTTCTCTTCAATAGGGAATATTCCCTCTGGTTTTTTGATAGTGTAGTTTGTGAACGACTGATTTGATTCAAAACCACGTCCAGTGATGATTCTCTTGTCTTGTGTGATTTTGATTTTTTCTTTTGAATAGACTCTTTTTTCCTTCTGATCCCAGAACAGTTGGTCTGTCTCAAAATATTCCCCTTTGATGTTCTTGGATTTCACGCTGTCTCTTAAATCCCATAATTCCAAATCTGTATAGTATTTGGCATATTTGGATGTGATCGACGCATCTGTTCCCATAGTGTCGTTAAGAGTCTCGAAGAACAGTCCTTGAGGAAAGTACCAGTATGGTGTGTCTACTCTGTCGAATATGTACCACTCTTTTGTCTCCATTCTGTATTTTACAATTCCGGAGTCTGAGATTAGTGTATACACATCTTTCGCATATTGTCCTGCTACAGAATCTCTTTCTATGGCGTCGGTTGTCTCAAGCTTGTCGTTATCGCATGAGACGAAAAATGAAAAAAAAGACACGATTGCCAAAGCAAATGCTTTGACAACCATGCCTTTATGATTATGATTTACAATTTCTTGCATTATCTAACAGTTGTTGTCTCTCCAATCCAACCTGGAACTTTGTAAGAACCGCCCTTGATACCTCTCATAAACAATTCAGACTTGTCTGGGAATTGTTTCTTGTAAGAAGCGATCAAATTGTTAGCCTGGCTTGCCAATGATGGATCAACAGCCTTTGCTTTCTCTAGCTTGTCTACTGCAGCCCAGAATGCTGTCTTCTGGATAACAGGATCGTCGTCGATTGATGTGTAACCATATGCATATGCGTATGCGATCATTATGTATGCCTGTCCAGCAGTTGGATCCATAGCAAGTGCCGACTGTGCGTTAGAACGGCAAGCCTGGTAATTCTTCTGAGACAAGTAGATGTTTGCGATATTTAAATAATAGTCGCTTTTCACACTTTTGCTAGTCTCAAGCTTGATGGCCTCCTGAAGGTACTGGATAGCCTTGCTGTTGTCTTTCTTTGATATAGCCTGTGCAGCCATACCTGCTGCAGATGCTGCAGTCGGTTCGATAGCGTGCAAATAAGCAGATCCTTTGAAGTATACAGCAGACTCTTTACAGTCAGCAATACGATAAAGCTTCAATACGTCGTTCAAAAATGCCTTGTCATTCTTGTTTGCCTCAATCTTAGAAGCGTATGCCTTGTCAAGAGTTCCACACTCTGCGGCTCCAGAACGTGCGAATACTCTGTTCACAACGCCGATTGATGCGTCGAATGTAGAGTCGTTGGCAGCAGCTGCTGTCATCATAGGCATGATCTTCATATAATCTGCAATATACAAATCTCTGTTTACTGTTGGATTTGCTTTGTATATGCCGTCAGACAAAATGAAGTACTGCTGGAATACTTGGGCTTCGTTCTTCTCTCCACCTTTCTCGATTGCTTCTTTCAACCAACCGTATGCTTTCTGCTTTGTGGCGTCGTTAGTCAATGTAGGAGCATAGTTGATGTAGTCGAACGACTTGCGTCCAAGAATGTAATAAGTAGGATATTTCTTTACGTTTCCAAAATACTTGATTCTCAAATCGTAAAGATTCATCAGTTCCTCAAACAATGCTTTCTTCTTGTTGACATCCTTCTCGTTTTCAATCTCCCATTTCAACATGAACGCACCGTCTGTATAAGCACGCTGAGTAGCTCTTGGACACTCTGTTGTGATTGTCTTCCAAGACTCATGCATATCTTTGTAGTTTTTCTGTTTAGCAAAGTTCTGGAACAATGATACGCTTGACACACATCTTACACTGTCCTCTCCTGTTCCAAACTTTGAATTTGGAGTGTTCACTCCTAACTCTGCCATCGTTGGCACACTCATTGCTATGCCTAATGAAGCTAGAATTAATGATTTTGTATTCATTTCCCTAATTTTTTGTTGTTTCTACTTGCTTTCGCCGCTTATTCAAGTCTGCGACGTACGAACCATTTTTCATTAAGAGTCGCATTTAGCACGAATCTTAAGAATCTGTCACTCATCATGTCTTTGTTGCTGAGTGTAGTGAATCCGTATTCTACAGTGAAGTTGATCACTGTCGGATTTAGACCTCTTTTAAGTGGAAAACCGAATCCAGCGGTGATTAAGTTTTCTCTGTTTGTGTCGCCATGCACCTTATAATATGTGTTGGCTGTCGAGAATCCCCATCTGTAAGCTACTCTGTTAAAGTATTTCTTACTCATGCTGTTTGGACGAAGCTCAGCTCCTAAATTCAGCTTTGTTCGGTCTTCTAACACTTTCTCTCCAAAATACTCCGCGTCGCTCCATTTCTGAATTTTATAGTCGACGCCAAAAGTCCATCTGTTTTTTATTTTATATGATGCTCCGAATCCCAGTGTGAATGGCAATTCAAAAGCACTGTCATATTCATTAGTTAATGTGTCAATGCCAGTCGTTACGATAGTTTTGCTTGCTTCTGCATTTAATTTGTTTTTTGGCTCAAACGTCGCACCTAGCACTAACGATTTGTCTTCTCCGGTCTCAATCTCATATTGAGCACCAAAACTAATGGCGAAGTCGTGAATGTCTATCAAGTTAGATTGCAAAGTCGGATGGTAGAAATTCTTGTTTTGGGAGTTGTTAAATGAGACCTGACTTTGTGTCGTTATGTCTCCAAACAAGAATTTAAGATTGCATCCGAATGAGAATGGCTTCCATGGTCTGAATCCCAGGCCGACAATCACTTGGTTGATTCCGCCTTCTCCATAGTAAGTGTCAACAGATTTGTCGTTGTTGTTGACCTTTATCTCTTTTTCCGAATCAGAGTAGTTGTAGCCAACGATAGAGTAGGGCTCCATACCTAGTGCTATGCCCATCCAATTTTTGATTGGAATCTGCAATCCGATCCTTTCCAAATTTCCTGAGAAATCACTGCTCTTTGAATCCCCGCTGGAATAGAAAGATGATCTTAGTGACGCTCCGACTTCAAATCTGAAATTGAGTGAATCGATAGCTGTATATGTCGCAGGATTGCCGAAGTTTGTGTGTTGTTTGTCTCGAAGCCCGATTGACAAACCTCCCATTCCTCGTCCTTGTGCAGACGTTCCATCTACCAGTGATCCGTATCCATATCTGGAGTAGGGTGAACTGGTGTTATTCTGACCTGTAGCGGCTATTGCTGTGCCAAGACAAAGCAGCGCGCTTATGATTATTCCTTTTGACATTTATCGTTTAATATTCTATTCAATCCAATCCTTAACAGATTTTCTTTTGCAAATATCTTAATTTTTATGTTGCTTTCAAAGTATTTTGAGCCTCCACCCGTTAAAAAAACTAAAAGTTTTGGAAATTTTTTGCTTAATCTGCGGTATGACCCCTCTATTTCATGCAAAATGCCACTGTAGCAGCCTGAATATATGGCTGTCTGTGTGTCGTCTCCAATCTCTTTCCACTCGGTGTTTATATCCACTTGTGGTAGTTTTGCGGTGAATGTGTGGAGTGCGTTCAGACGCATCTGCATTCCCGGCGCTATATTGCCTCCGAGATATTCTCCTTTGCTGACGATGTCATATGTGATGGCTGTGCCGACGTCGATTACTAAAATGTTTGCATCTTTCCCAGCGATCGAATATGCTCCCACACATGCTGCGAGTCTGTCCATCCCTAGGGTGTTGGGCGTGCGGTATTTGTTTATCAGAGGGACTTCCGTTTCATGTGTCAGCTGGATGAAGTCGACGGAATGACTCACGTCTGCTATCAAATCTTCATTCCCGCCTCTTACACTGCTATAAATTGCGTGTCTGACATTATGCCTCTTGATGATTTCTGCAACTTCTTTGGCATCGTAGTCTTTGCTTTCATATAGCGCGACTTCGTTGTTGCTTCCTTCTTCAAACACTCCATATTTAATATGTGTGTTGCCTTCGTCGATAATCAGATTCATCTTTTCTGATTTTTGCCTGATTGCGGATTAACTATAAAAAAATGACAGACTATTTCTAATCTGTCATTTTTTTGACATTTGTTGTTTTTGCTTTTTAATATTTCACTACGCCGTATTTGTCATTTTTCAATACGACTGCCGACTTGTCTTTCACACCTGTGATCTTGCCGTAGTTAGTGTAAAGTTTGATGTATCCATTCTTGTCGACCAATCCGAATTTGTTGTTCTTCTTGTTCTTGAATACACCGTTCTCATACAACTCAGAATTCTTTGGTAGGAATGGCACTCCGCTTTTGCTGAAGCACATCTTGTCTCCGTTAAGCTCTGCCTCCACAACCTTGCCGTCAAATGATGTGATCGACTGTGCGAATGGCACCACCACTTCTGAACCAGCCTTGTCCAAAACTCCACATTTTCCGTTTGCGTCCTTACATACGAAATAGTCGTTTGAAAGTTCTGTGATCTGGCGGTAGTATGGCTCAACCACAATTTTGCCGTCAGGGTTGATCAAACCAGTTTTTGCTGCGTTGAATATTCCCATTTCCGCTGTCTCAAACGCTGTGTATTTGTTTGAGAATTTTTTCAGACGAACCTCATCTTTGGTAGTCGTGACGATCTTGCCTGCTTTGACAATGACTCTTGTTGAAACTCCATTCTCGAATACGTTCAGTAGAATTACATCTGAAACTTTGCCTGAAAGTAGCTCTTCGCAGTCACCATCGATTGCGTGGTTAGGATCAAGAATCTTTTCGTATTTAGTCTCCAAAACTACCTGACCATAGTAAAGAAGTCCTTTTTTGTCTCCATTTGTCACAACTGAATATCCGTTGCAGTATTTTGTCATGTCGTCGTAAGTCGGAGTGACACACTCTTTGCCGCCTTGCAATGCGCATGCCTGACCTCCCTTGTTGACGATCAACATTCCGTTTGAAACTTCTTTGTCGATGCTAGAGAATCCGGAGATTGTTCCAATCTTACCTGTCTTGTCATACATGTCGTAGCTAGATCCGTTGGAATAGTAGATGATTCCGCCAGCACGAGTCACTTTATTGTTTTGGCTCTCAGGAACGCTTACGATTTCTTCTCCGGCTTTGTTGATGTAAATCCACTTGCCAGCTTTCTTTACTTTTGCTATTCCATCTGCGAAACATTCTCCAAGTTCTTCATACTGAGGCTTGATGTTTGCTCTTGCAGGTGTTTTGTCCAAGAATCCCCAGTTGCTTCCTACCTTGTAGGCAATCATTTTTTCTTCACCTCCGCAATCCTTGTACTCACTTAGTGCAGCACAGTAAAGGAAAGCTCCTGTTGTGTCCATCCATCCTTCTGTAGAAGGGGATGTCTTGATGATTGCGATTCCATTCTGATCGTAGTAAGGCATCATGTCGTGGTTGATGCTTCCGATCAAGTCTCCGTCTGGATTGTAGATTCCGTATTTCTTTCCCTGACGCACTTTGATGTATTTGCTGTCGATATCGTCAGCGTTACGCCACTGAACCTGATCAAACTTCTCGTCAACTTTTGTGTTGCCCTCTGGATCAACAATCACTAGTTTGCCTGCATCTGTCATTGCAACACCACCGTTTCTCAAAACTTTGAATTTGAACTGAGTCAGCGATCCTGAAACGAATGGCTGGATTGCTGTCTTCTCACCCTTGTAGCTCAATCCCCATAAATTGCCTTGCTTGAACGCAATGAAATTTTTTGAGATGATGTCGATGTCGGATGCTGAAGTGGCTACGAAATCGAGAATTGTCGAACCGTTTGCTGGATTGATTACTCCCCACTTTCCGCCTTTCTTTGCAATCAACTTGCCGTCTGCTATGTCTGAGAAATCATCGAATGAAGGTGCTACCAACTCTTTTCCTGTGAAATCCATGATTCCCCATTTTCCGAAATCATTCACAAGATAGTAGTTCTTCTTTGCAATTGAATCTTCCGCCAAACGGATGTTCTTGTATTTTGGCTCAACTTTCCAAGTCAAGTATTTTTGCAATTCTTCGATCTTGCCCTCAAACTCTTTCACCTTCTTCTCCTCGTTTGGATACAGACCGATGAATTTTGCATACGAGTTGATGTTGTCGTTCGCCTTGGCTTCGTCGTAGCTCATCTGAAGCAAACCGCTTTGGATCTCAGACGCGTATTTCGAGTTAGGATATTTTTCCATGTACGACGCGTATGCATCTGCTGACTTAGGCAATTTCACGAATGCGATTGAGTCTCGCATGTTGATAGCCTTGTCTCTGTTAGGCGAATTTGGGTAGTCGAGAATGAATTTCTCCACGTCGCGCAAAGTTGCCCCTTTTAACGTTTTCTTGAAGATAATATCCTCCTTGCCTTTCTTTGCTTCTTCTAGGTAAGAGCATGATTCACAAGTGTTTATGATCTTGTCGTACGCATCGACAGTCCCTTTGGACCTAGCATAGTCAAGCAAATTGGCTTCCACTTCCATACGCACCGTCTCCAAATCAAATTCAGCTTCACGCATACAATTCATAACTCGTTGATTTGTAACGTAATCACTGTATGAGATTCGTTTGTAAAAGTCGTACGCTTTTAGTGGATTATACTGTGGATTTTTCTTATTGTTATACGCTAAACATTCACTCAGCTGATACAAAAACTGGTCTGGCGAAGATGTGATTTTTATCTTCGAACGAGTCTTTAACGCACTTTCAACCTTGCCTTTTCTCAGTGTCTTGATTACATCAGTGATGTCCGACGCTGCATTTGCGACACTTAAAGTGAAAATGCTCAACATTAGTGAAATCAACACTCTTTTCATCATAATTCTGTTCTTTTTTGAGTCAAAATTTAGACAAATATAAATTTTCAATATTGTTTTGGCAAAGCTCTTTTTCTATTTTTATGATATTGTTGATAAAAGAATGAGTTATCAACATTTTGTTTGCCGGCTTATTGTTGTGAATGCCACTATGATCGGATGAACTATAGGAAGAATTCAGCGATTGCGCCTCTTAGTTTTTCCGCTTTGTTTGCTTTCAACACTTTTTTTCGGTTGCGTTTTTCAATGTCGGGAAGAAGATATTCAAAGTAAGCTTTAACATGTGCGACACTTTGCTCCTCTCCATTCATCAATTCTTCACACTGGGTGAAAAGCTTTTTAATCAATTGTTTAGACTTGTCTTTCTTTTCCTTGTCAGACATTATCACTCCATTTTTGTATTCCGACGCGAGTGCTGGATTCATTAGCAGACCACGGCCGATCATGATGCCTTTAAGGGTAGGGTAGACGGTGCTGATCTTATTGATGTCGTCGAGAGTAGTCACGTCGCCATTATAGATAAGAGGGTGCTTGCAGACTTTTGCAAATTCAGCGAATTTTGGATGGTTTATGTCTCCTGAATACTGGTCTTTTGCGATTCTTGGATGCATTGTCACCTCGGTAAAAGGAAAGTTGTTGATGATGTCGGTCATCTCAAATATTTGATTTTCATCATCGTAGCCAAGACGTGTTTTCAGTGAAAATTTCATAGACGGGTGGGCTTCCAACACTTTTATCATTGCTTTTACAGACTCTTTGTCTGCCAACAGACCTGATCCCATACCGTGTTTGGCGATCATAGGAAACGGGCATCCCATGTTGATATTCACCTCTTTATATCCTTTCTCCTCAAGCATTGCAACCATCTTCTCTATGTCTTCTGGCTTGGTAGACGCAATTATTTGCGGAATAGTGCACAATTCCGTCTCATCGGGCAATTCACGTATGTCTTTTTTACGGAAGTCACCACGTTCCACACGAATGAAAGGGGTATAATATTTGTCGACACCACCAAAAATTTCGGTGTGTAGCTTTCTGAAAATTGAATCTGTATAGCCTTGTAATGGGGCAAAATGAATCTCCATGTGTTTGATTTTGATTATTTATTGGCAAATATACGGATTTTTTAATTTGATTTGATCCATGTTACCATATAATACGACATCATTATTATTATGAAAACATTAATTGGTGATTGTCAATTATTGATTATTTATATCAATCATTAAACGTCAATCATTAATCATCAATACGATTCACATTATCGTCATTAATGCGGCCCCAAAATGTCATCGGTTGATGACCGACCATAAAATGTCATCATTAATCCGACCCCAAAATGCAGTCGATCTTTGACCGACTGCATTTTGGGGTCGGCTATCGTTGCCTGCGGCAATATAGGGTCTATGACCCTAAAGGAGCCATCCACCAGGGTCGTAGACCCTGTTTCGCAACGCGACGGTGGCCGGCACCAAAAATGGAAATCGTGCAACGATTTTCATTTTTGGTGTCGGAAAAAAGAGAAATTGTGCAATGATTTCTCTTATGATGTCGAATGCATTAAAAGAAATTGTGCAATGATTTATTTATATGATTGAAAATCAGATGTTGTTTTCTATGAATTCATCATATAAGATTCTATTTTCATCAAACAAATTTTTCATTTCTTCAATGAAAGTTTTTTGTTTGTGATGTTTTTTTTGATTCATGATATACCTCTTTACTGTCTCCAATTCTGATTTACAATAAGAAAAAGATCCAAAACTTTTTTGCCAACCTCTGAATAATGGAAAATTGGGATTGTTTTTCAGCATACGTGAACTGCTTTGTTTCACCACTTGTACAAAATCTGATACGGATATGTCGGGCTTTAGTTCCACCAGAATGTGTAAATGGTCAGGCATTCCTCCTATCCTATGAAGATAATGCCCGTTGTTTTGGCAATATCCCCAGATAAATGAATATAATTCCTTTTCATGCTCTTCGTTGATGGCGTAATCGTTTTTATATGTGCGAAAAACGATGTGGTAAATGTGACGGTAATAACTCATTTTTTTGTGTGTTACTATGTTTATTTTGATTTTGCTATTGCAAAATTATGAAAATAATTTTAATTTCAAAAAAAATACTATGTTTTTTGAATTCGTTAATTGTCATCCATTAATCATTAATCCGACCCCCAAATGCAGTCGATCTTTGACCGACTGCATTTGGGGGTCGGCTACCGTTGCCTGCGGCAATATAGGGTCTACGACCCTAAAGGTGCAGGGGTAAATCATCCACCAGGGTCGTAGACTTTTTGGCATTTTTGGGGTGTTGCTTAGTCTACGACCCTAGAGGAGCATGAACAGATTGTCCATCAGGGTCGTAGACCCTGTTTCGCAAAGCGACGGTGGCCGATTCCCCAAAAATAAATCGTACAACGATTTATTTTTGGGGTGTCGGATAAAAAGAAATCGTGCAATGATTTCTCTTTGTGATGTCGAATGCGTTAAATAAAAAATCGTTGAACGATTTGATTTTTTTTGTATCGTCTCATTTATATATGATTTTATGTCCAAAAATCGTTCAAATTGTTGATAACTTTTACTTTTCCTCCAGTTTTATTAGTATTGATTTATTTAACTTTGTTAGCAATTATACTATGGTTTGAAGTGTAGTGTAATGAGTTTTAGAGTTAAAAAATTGATTGATAGTTCTATAGATGGTTTGTGAATAGTTGCGACTGCAACGTAATCATGATGAAAGACCTATTTTATAGGAATATTAGGATATTAATAATTTATAAAAGGATAAATAAAAGGATGAAAGAAATGGAAATAGGTGCTTATATAAATATGTATAGACGGTGGTGTTATTGACACTCATATTTAAATATGTATATATATGTAGCAACGGATTTATATTAGAAGTGTGAGAAACAAATGAGAAATAATAAAAAAAATAATATAATCATGAGAGAATTTCTACAGAAATTTGTTGATTGGATAGCGATGCTTCTGCGTTGGCTTTACGCTGCGCCGAACGATGCCGTCCAATGCCAGCATGATACCCGAGTGGATAAGCTACGGGATGTCAGTGCGCGGCATGTGGGAAGAGGAATGAATTCCTCCGAGTTGGTGAAGGGCATGAAGCTCTTGGCCGAGTGTAAATCATTTATCCGACAGCGGCTAAAAAGGATGACCGTTGGGGTAGTGCTGGTTGGTACTACTTTGTCTGTGAGTGGACAAGCTCTGAATCTTGACTTCCATAATGGACTAGAGGGATGGGAACTTTATTATGGAGTTTCCTACCATGGATCTCTTGATAATTCAGGCAAGTCTTATTATTGGTCTTACTATGATTTGTTGAACTATATTGTCAATACGAATACAGACAAATATGCAATTGCAAAATCTTTGTATCGTAGTGACAATACATATTTCGGAGGACCAAGTAAATATGCCTCTTTAGTTAATGGTTACACAGCTTCCACAACCTCTTCTCGTTTGGCAGACTATCGTACTAAATTGACTTATGAGCCGACTAATAATGCGAGAATGAATTTGACATATTCAGCTGATGGTGGTACATATAATTATGTAAATAGAGACCCTAATGGCGAACGTCCAGGATGTGATGCTGTGCTTGCAGACATGTTTTCTGGTACCGAACATGACGGATCTCAAAGATCGGAGAATTATGTGACTGGTTCAGGAACAATAAAGTGGTTGGATTCTGACAAATGGAAATATAATTATATATCTACAGCTAGTTGTAATGAAATTCCAACTTCTGGAGTTGAAGATTTAGCACGTTTCTGTGTATATGCGGATGCTGAAGATACACATCCAACAGATCCTTATTTTAACGTGAAAAATTGGAATTATGGTTCTTCCACAGCATCATATCCGGTTAGAAGAGTTCATCCTGATAAACAATATTCATGTCGATTAGGAACAGCTGCTCCATATGGAGTTTCTTATAAAACAAAGAAAAATATAAATGATAATTCTTTTTCTGCTGAATTTTCAGCATTGAGACAGGGATTAACGGGAAATTTCAATGGAGAAAATTATGGTAAGGGTTATCTGCCATCAGGTTTTGCCTCTGCAGAACGTATGGCCTACGAATTCCAAAAAACAGACGAAACGGATGTCTTGATCGTCTATTATTTGGCTATGGCTGCAAATCCAGTTTCTCATGCACATAACTCAGCTCCATTCTTTGAGATAAAATGTTTCTATCAGAAATCAGGAGAAACGACTTGGAATGAAGTAGCGTGTGGTGCAAGTGCCAAGACTGTGTATGACATGAAAGATCCAAATGGTGGAAATGGATCAAGTGCTTATATCTTGTCTACGGCTGGAAAGAATTGGAATAATGCGAATGAGGATTATGGATGGTCATCTGTTGCTTTCCCTATTACGGTAAAAGACGCTACTTATAGATTGGAGGTTACAACTGGAGACTGTACTTGGGAAGGAACCTCTGGAGACAGAAACAATGCAGGAGCAGGAGGCCATCCTGGATGGATCTACTTCTCTGCTGAAACAATGCCTCGTTCTCTAGACATTAAATACTGTGATTCTCAGAGAGGACCATTTACCGCTACTGCTACAAAAGGTTATACCTATTATCGATTTGGAGTAAAAGCCAAAGGTTCAAATACAATCACACCAATCACAGGTATTGTCAGATCTAATGAATTGACTTTGACCTCTACTGACGCTAATTTCATGAAGTTAGGAGTGGAAGGTACATTGGTATGTGAAATGGGTATGTCTGAATTACAGTTTGGTAGTTCCATGACTTCTGTTGGATCAACCTGTTTGCAAGCTGTTTCTGCGGATTATGGTGCTACTGCTATTGGAATGGCAGCTGATACAGTCTATTCTTGTCCTGGTACAGGTTTATCCGTTAGGGGCATAAACACTATGTATACTCAGAATAGTTGGACTGTTGACCCTATTACGCAAGTGACATTTGAATCAAAGAAGAATGGCACTAATACTTGGGTTTCCAGAGGTTCCGTCACTGCGTTTGTACATTATGATGAGACTACATTACCTTCTGGAGTAAAAACACCAGAACGTATTGCGTTCTCGAATAGCTATGAGTTGATACCAGCTTCTGATTTTACAACTTCTTATACTATCAGAACTATAGCAACTACAAAGTCGGGATGTACAATCACTAAGGAAGAAACTTTTGCACCAAGTGAACCATTGAATCCGTCATTTGGCATTGCAGGTTTATGTCAATATGGACCATTGAAGATTACTAGTCCTTCGCAGAATCCTAAGTTTACTGATCCATTTAAGGTCACATATTATTTAAATGGAGACAATGCGATAGATGGAGCTACAAATCTTAATTCATTGTTGACGGAACAATCTACTGTAGTTGCATCTACTGAAACAGCGGGTGTTAATACTGTTTATGCGAAAGCGAAAGATGCACATGGATGTGAGTATAAAAGTCCTACAGCCTCAGTAAGTGTTACAGCATCTCCTGTTGTTGATTTATATGTAAATCCATCTTCATACAATGTAAATACATTTCCAATTAAGAATACTTTGACGAGAAATTTAATTGTCGAGGTTTGTCCTGGAAATAAAGCCGCTGTTACAGCATTTACAGATGCTGAGGACATGTGGTTTATGTGGCATGATGACGGAAATAACTCGGATATAGATGCTGCTGCGGTTGCTGGTACTAATGGCCGTAAGGTTGGAAGCTCAACTGTGGGATGTGCTTCAGAAACTAAGGAATTACCTGCTGGATATTATTCTGTAGCTGTTTATGCGGAAAATCCAGCAACTCATCCTTCAGCTTGTGTTACTACATGGACGGTTCAGGTAAAGGAAGCTGCACAACGTGCAAAAGTCGCTACTCCAGCTGCTGTATGTCCAGGTGCAAGTGTGAATCTGATATTTGAAAATATAAAGAAGGTGACCGATATAAAATTGGTTACACAGTCTACGGCAAACGGACCGCTTACTAGATCTAGCGTCTCATACGAGCCAACATCAGATCCTTTGGTTTATACTTTGAATGGTGTTATTAACCATCAAAAATATAGAGATGATTATTACTATTATTATTATGAGGCTACGGTTATCAATGATGAAGATTGTAATGAGACATTAACTTTCCAAGGTAGTAATCTAAAGACACCAACTGTTGGTTATTCAATTTCAAGTGAATCTGGCAGACCTGTTGTTCTTTCACAAGAAACTGATGGATTGGGTGTGACAACATACTCAAATAAAACAACACCGTTGTGTCCTGGAGATGTTATCACAATAAATTTATCTACTACTAATGGTGAACTTACAAACCAATATACTATTACTGATGCTGAAGGAAATGTTTATAGCAACAGTGGAAAGTATAGCCAGTCATCTACTGGTTACAGTTTCCAGTATACTGTGACTAGCAAAGATAATGGAGGTGAGATAATTTTATTTAATGTCGAGACTGTAGGTTATTCTGGTACAACAAGACAGTGTTCGTTGATTGAAAAATTGTCAATTTGGGTTCAACCTACAATTAAGATTCAGATGGCATCGTCGCCAACACAACTTCCTGATATGTCATCTACGACGTTGGCGTCTGGCTCTAGAAATACTTATTGTTCGGGAGAGAACTTCTGGTTCTATGTTCGCCCTTATAATGAAAAAGATGGTGACTTGTCAACTGCTACAGTAAGAGTTCAGAACACAGAATTACTAGCAACACCGTCTGTAAGAAAGGAAACATTCTTTGAGAATGTCTTGAAGTATGATATGGCTGGAGCAAAGTCTGATGATCTTGGTCAATATCAGACATTGAATGTGTCAGTTGAAGATGAACATTGTACAACAACAGGAGAGTACAAAGTTTATGTTAAGCCACTTCCTAATGTTACTGCTCCAGATGTACATGCTTGTCCAAATTCTTCATTCGAATTTAATTTAGTTGACAGGGGAACAAGTAACACTGTTGTTAATAAAAACAACACTGTAGAAAGTGTAAACTATGCATTCTATTCTGTCAAAGGATCTACAGAAACAGCATCACAGCAATCTTATGATAATACAGAGTTGACAAAGAGCTTTACTGCTCCAACTCAAGAAGAAGGAACAACATATCAGGTGCGTGGAACTGTAACTGCAAAGGATGGATGTAAAGCTGAGTTCTCTGCAGATGTAGAACTTTATCCTGCTCCAAGTTTTGAGGCTAAGGCTGTAAAGACAGATGGTACAGAGATTACAGGAGTCGTTTGTCAGGGTTCTCCATACGCAATCCATTTGGAAAATAATTCTGAGACAGCTGTTGTTTTCAAGGTTAAAGACAATTTTGGAAACCAGGTAGGTTCAGATATTAATGTTGCTGTAGGTGGAGAACGTAATACTAATACATTTATCGCTCCGAATGAGAAAACAACAGTGGAGTACACGGTATCTTGCACAACAGATAATGGATGTGAGGGTACAGATGCTCAGGTGTCTGTAAATGTTGGAGTTAAACCAACATTGGATTTTGCTCCAGTCGCTGCTGTATGTTCTGATCCTAACAGCCAACAGACTCCAGTGACTGTGACTGCTGCAATTGGAGCTACTAATACAGCGAATGCAGGTACTATTGATTTTGACAATGGTGTGACAGGAACATTCACGGCTTCTACATTGGAGATTAAGAATGATCTTTTGTCACTACAGCCTCTTGATGTAACCCGTACTTATTCTGCAACATATACAGATGGAATGGGATGTCAGAGTGATCCTGTCACAGTGACATTGAGCCAGATTGCTACACCTATTATTTCTGCTCAGGTAGAGAAGGATAAGGTTTGTCCTAACGAAAACAACAGAGTGTTGTTGGATGATGCATCATCTGATTTCTCTAAGGGATATCGTTACAAACTATATGAGGCAGAAAAAGAGGCAAATAAATATAAGATTAAGGGTACTGCTCTTAAATCTTGGGTGGCTGGAAACACAATTACATCGGGCAACCGTACATATGGTGTGATTGATCTTCCTCGTCAATCAGCTTCAGGTGTTTATATGTATGCTGTAGAATCGGAAAATACTGTAAATGGTAAGGTTTGTCGTGATACTGCATTCTTTGAATACAAAGTAAATCAACTTCCTACTATTGATCTTGTTGTATATAAGAATAGTGTTGCTGCGGCTAATCAGATAAATAATGGTGATGCAGTTTGTCCTGAGACACCATTGATTTTCCAGGTTAAAAACACTACATATAATTTGACATCTACAGAATGGACTCTATCATCTGACAAACAGAACGGTACTGCTCCTACAACATCAAATAATGCAGAATCATCAAATATTAGTTGGTTTGCTATGGATAGGGCAGGAACAGAGACTGTTACTATTCTTGCTGTTAATGATGAATGTAGTGCAGATGTTAGATTCCAATATGGTGTAAGTACTCCAGCTGCTCTTAGAATCACTTCAAATGAGACTAAACTTCCTGCTGATGGAACAACATTGTTCTGTCTGGGTGATACTAAGAATAAAAAGTTGACTGCATCTGGTACAAGTTCGACATTCTCTGATTTCGTTTGGAAGAAGGAGGGTGATGCGACAACTTTATCGACAGTAAATACATTGGATGTTAATGCTGGAGACGATATCGTTTATATTGTTACTGCTAAGGATGCCAACGGATGTGAGGCTACAGCACGTGAGATTGTTAAGACAGTGGCTTTGCCTGCTATTACTCTTACGGCAGATCCAAAAGTTGTATGTAGTGGTGAATCTATCACTCTTACATCTCAGAAATTACCGTCGTCTTATAACACATATGGTGACAATTACTCATTCAAGGTTAGATTTGATAAAGATGGTGATGTTTCAACAACTGCAGATCAGACTGCATTTGATTTGCCTATCTCAACTCTTTCAGATAAGGCGACTCTAAATGTTCAGGCTTCTAATCTGAACTCATCTACTGCAAACGCTTATCCACAGGTTACGATCGATAATGGTGATGTGTGTGTAGGTGCTATCGTTTCTACATCAATAAGAATCATTGATTCTCCATCTATTGTTTCTATTGTTAAGGTAAGAGGTACAGAAGCTAAAAAGAAGGCTAATTCAGAAACTTACATGTTGTGTTCTGCCGACGCATACACTGTTGAGGTAAATGTCGATCAAAGTATGTTCAGCGGCAATAACCCTTCTTACACTTCAGCTACAGATTTTGAGATTTCTGTTGATGGAGTTACTAAGACCGTTAAGGGACAGAATACTGCAAGATTCGACATGGATGCTACAATTGGTGCTTTGACACATAACATCTCAATCACACCTATTGTAGATGGTAACAAGCGTGGAGCATGTATGGCGACAGGATCAATTTCTGTTGACGTATATGCAAATCCAACGATTAAACTGTATGCATCTAACGTTCAGAACACTACAAATACTGATTCAAATGAAGGTGTTGCAGGTGCTTATTTGTGTGCTTCTGCAGGTACTCCTTCTGGTTCAGTTTGGATTAACTCATATATGACGTTTGATGCTGCTGCATCATTTGGTTCAATTGCATGGACGGCAGACAATTATTCTGTTCCTGCTACTGCAACTCAAACTTCAGTTGAAATCAGTCGTGCTTTGAGTGGATTGAAAGCAAGAGTTACTGATGATAATGGATGTGTCAGTGATTGGTCAGCTCCATTAGCAGTTGAACTTTGTGAAGTTGCTACTCCACGAGTATCGGTTGCTAAGGGATGTGAAGGTGAGGCTGTATCTGTTGTTTTGGGAGATGCAAATGCTGATGTCACAACAAATAATACGTTGATGAACAGCATGTATACTCACTATTTGTTATCTTATGGCAGTAAGACAGTTGAACGTTATCTAGTAGACGATCTTTCTGGTACAGATGCTCAGGGTAGACCATATTATTCAATACCGGTGGCAGATGTTACTAATGGAACTGAGTTTACAGCATCTGCATACAACACTTGTGGAAGTGCCGCAGGTTATTTGTCAGCAGAGTGTAAGTCTGATCCAAACACAGCAACTGCTACTTATAATGTATCTGTTGCTCCAGAATTGAAGGTGTCATTTGAATCTTTGAGTAATACAGAGATTGATAATGTTTGTCCTAATGTTCCATTCTATGTTGAGGTTGAGGTAGAGAATTTCACTCCAACAGCGAATTTGACAGATGCTGAGAAGGTTCTTGATTTGGAGTTGTCGTATGTTGATAATGGACAGTTGAAGACTCAGAGAGGTTCTATTTCATATAATCAGACAGAAACAGGATCAAACAAGACATTCTTCGAAATTCGTGGCGGTATGGATTACATCGCTGGAGCAAATACAATTCAGTTTACTGTAACTGCAAAGAATTATGATGGATGTGAGGTTACTAAGACAGGTACAATAAATATTCTTTCTCGTCCAACAGTTAATTTGGTAGCAACCAAGTATACTAGAGTTGAGGGTAATGATGTTTACTACTGTCCAGGTGTTGAGTGTGAAATCGAGGCTCGTTCAACTTCTGCTTTGAAAGCTAATTCGTTCACATGGTATAATGCTACAAACAATGTTTCAGACGCCACTACATTTGGCACTGACAAGACATTGATTCCAACTGCATTGACTGAGTATATTGATGCAAATGGAAATTCTTCATACTATGTGACAGCGATTTCTGAGGCTACAGGTTGTGTCTCTCTTCCTTCAAACACATTGAATTTGAAGAAGATCCCTGTTCCAGCATTCAGCGCTTATGCTGATCCTAACACTGTATGTTCTGGAGACCAGACATCAATTAAGATTGGAACACTTTCTGATCCTTCAGCTTACAAGTTTAATATCATCAATAAGTATGGTGTAAGTAATGAAGAAATAATAGGCTCAATGTTCTCTACAACAACAGGAGAGCCTGTTTACAATATTGCGAACTATGCTTCAAATGCTCCTTACGGTGTGAGATTGACAACACCTGATGGATGTGTTTCTGATATTGCAGTGTCTGTCACTCCAACTGATGGTCCGATCATCGACTGGGAGCTTTACAACGCTTCAAAGGGCAAGGTTGTTGCTGCTCATATCCATGAAATGGTCGCAGACAATGTTACAGGTGTTTTAGTTCCTAAGACAAATGCCGATGGTTCATACGTAGTACATACTGATGCTGATTACGCATACGCTAATGCTAATCACAGAAATAATGCATCTTACTATATTTATGCTGATGATGACAATCAAAAAGAACATCCTCAATTTGGTCATTTCTGTGTGGGTGACGTTTATTATCTTTATGTAAGAAATGTCCGTTCAAGTCAGCCAAATGAACCTGCTATTCTTGCTGATACATTCAGCGTAAATGTTAAGGGTGTCAAGAAACGCAACGGTAAGTTGTTTAATTCTAATTTGGCAAATCGTTGGGTTGCTCTTGAGTATGGACATGGTCCGACAAAGAATACTCATTTCCCTTCAGTCTCTACAGATGGAATCCATATTTCAATTACAGATTCTTGCTATTATGCGGATGGTTCTACCATTTGTCCATCAATTACAACAATTGATTTGGATGTTCAACAGTTGAATCCTACTGTAAGTGTAATTGGCGTTCCTAATTATATCTGTAAGGGCGAGGAGTTCTCATTCCAGGTGATTGGTCGTGCAAGTCAAGGTGCCCATATTGTAGACGCTAAGGTTTATACGACAGGAACCATTTATCAGGCAATGGATTATGTTTCTGGTCCTGCGGGCTCTGCAGATAAGTTCAAGGCAAATGTTTCAGATAATAGCAATTGGGCTCCAACAACTGATGGCAATTATGTATGGAATGCTCGTCGTAAGGATGGTGGCAATACTGTTACTGGAGATGCAGGTCTAAAGTTTAAGCCAGATGCAAACACTGCATACTATGCTCGTGTTTGGGATAACTATGGATGTGTTTCTAATCAGTGGGGTAGAACAGTCAATGTTTATGACGTACCTTCAATTAAACTTGATTATGCTGATCCTGCATGTGAGAATTCTGCAATTAAGGTTTTGGTAAATCCTAACAACTATTCTTCTTACTATTTCCGTGAGTATAAGAAAAATGCCAATGGAGATGTAGTTGATATGGATGGAAATCGTATTAATGAAAAGAGTCAGGTTATTGATGCTGATGGAAACTTAGTTTATGCTCTTGATGCTAATGGCAATAAGATTCTTGATGATGAGACTGAAGATCCTGATGATTACAAGTTGATGTCACCACATCCATTCAAAGAGGGTTACGGAACTTCAAACACTGGTAATATCTATGGAGCTTTAACAAAAGAGTTCTACAACTATAGATATTTCAATTCTTCTGCTAACTATAAGAATGGAGATGAGATTGTTTATCAGGTATACGCTACAATCCAGAGGACAAACAGTGATGATGGATCTATCATCACATGTCCATCTGAGATCAAGCAGGTAGAGTTCACACCAGATCAGAATCCTAAGATTAAGGCTGCGTTCTATAATGAGAACGGAGATATTAAGACTACATTCTGCCCTGGAGAAAAGGTGATAATCAAGGTGGGTCTTGCGAATGGTCAGTATTTCTTGGATAAAGCAAGCTCTAAGAATGAGTCTTATAAGAGCCATTCTGTGACATATTATTCTAATTATTCTAAGATTCCTGCGATTAATTTCAATAATATTGTTCATAATTCGACTGTTCCTTTGAATGCAACAATGGAACCGTTCGCTCCTGAGACTGCTCCTTATCATTTGCTTGACCAGTTCTCATTCATCGCTCCCGAAAATCCGGGAACATATACAATCAAGGTTACCGACAAAGTGACACAATCATATAGCTGTCCAAAAGACACTAATATCGTGTTTACTATCGCTGCTCGTCCATCGGTAACTCTTGCTGCAATCAAGGGTAATGTTGATCCAAATGATGCTAACCATGTCTACATTTGTGAGGGTGATTCTGCAATTTTGCAAGCAAACTCAACAACATCTAACTGTACGTACATGTGGTATGCAATGCAGAATGGAAACCAATTGACTGATCTTAAGTATGATAAAGACACAGTTAAATTTGGACCGTCAGAAACATCAACAACAAGATTGGTTAAGATTGTAGATGGTCAAGGTTGTGAATCTGATTTCAGTAATGAAATTAAGGTTGAGGTGGCTCCACGTCCAAAGATTTCTATAGATAAGGAGTTTGAGTATGTTTGCCCTAACACTCCTGCTACTGTCAATATCATTGCTTCCGGAGCAAACAACTGGCAGTTCTTCACTACAAACAGTGAACATACTGATTATGGTCGTCTTGGCAGTGGAGAGACAACAAACTCTAAATATTCTTTGTCTAAGACCATTGCTGAATTTGATAATGGTGTTTATACAGGATATGTAGGTGTTGAGAACCGTGACGCAGAAAGCGTTTCATTTGGATGTAGAAATTATACTGATTACAAATTCAAAGAGGCTAAGACTCCAGTGCTGAAGCTTCAGGCAATGAGGAAAACTGGTGAAAATTCTTATACAGAAATTTCAACTCCATGTGAGGGTGAGGAATATTATGTTAAGGTTGTCGACGAGTCTGCCGGCCAGAATTCGGATGCTTCATTAAAAGCAACTCTTGTTTTGAAGGGTGTAGACGGTGCGGCTGATGAGGAGATATCTTTGAATTCAGATCTGATTTCAGTATCTTCATTCACTGCAGACAGAAGAAAGAGATTCTCTGTTTCTGGTTCTAACAATTATAGCGACGGAACTTCTTGTGCTGCAAATGAGGATGTACTTGATGTCAAAGTCAATAAAGCTCCTACATTCACTTTGAATGCATCTCCTGCTTGTGAGAAGACAGTGAATACATATAAAGGTAATGCCAATGGTAATTATGGAGCAGGTAATGGTGAGACAACATTCTCTATTTCAAATATAATTTTGGATAAGACAGAGAATGCAGCTAATAAAATCAACAAGTACGCTTGGGAGATTAATAATAGTGAAATCACCGCTACTACTTCGTACAAATATAATTTTGCATCAGGAGAAACGGAAGCTATAGCTCGTTTGGTTGTTACCGATGCAAATGGATGTTCAAGCACTCCAGTTGAGAAGACTGCTCCATTGATGAAGCGTCCTCGTCAGGTGATTTCTGCAGAAGCCAACTGTATCGGCGACAAGCAGGTTAAGATTACCAATACAATGGATCCTAATTGCGGATTCTCAGTAAATGAGGTCGATTTCTGGTATCGTTTGTATACTGCAAATCCAAGCAAAACAGAATCAAATGGTGCATATACTGATACTGTGGCTTATTTGCGTACAAATGGTTTGACTGGTTGGTTGCAGTCTGGCAACAACTCTTCGATGGATCCATATACAAAACTAGTCGCTGATTTCTCTAATTGGAGAAATGCTTATCCTGAGCATACATTCTCTACTACAGTGACAGGACCAATGTGGGCATGTTCACGAATGAGATCAGTAAAACCTGGTAATCAGTGTGAGAGTGAAGTTCAGTGTGTATTGGTTCAGCCAAGTGAAAAACCTAAGTTCACTGCTGTTTTGAAAAACACTTCAGGTAATACACTTTCTGAAACTAATGTTGCTGAGGTATGTAGTTCTACACCTTGTGTCATTGATGTGAATGTCACAAGTTTCGGCGATGGCTGTAATGAAGCGACTATCACAGTTAAGGAAGTTAATGCCGCTGGTACAGTGATAGAGACTAAGACAGTCAATTCTTCTTCTATTGAGACAATCAGTTTAGGAGAAATTACTAGAAATATTGACTTTATTGTTGAGGTTTCTTCTTCATGTGGATGTATAACATCAGATAGATACCGTATCAATGTACTTCCAACTCCGACTGTTTCGTTGGTGGCTGATGGAAGTAGAATAGAAGATGGTTATATCTATGTTTGTCCTGGTGGTAAAGCTAATTTGAAAGCTATTGCAAGCTCAGTGTCTGAGATTAAAGAATACGATTGGTATGTCAACAATTCTTTGACTACAAGCACGTCGGAACTTCTTTCTGATCAGGCTGCTGGTTCATACTATGTTAGCGTTGAAGATGCCAAAGGATGTAAGTCGCCAAACTCAAATACAATCGTTATTGAAGAAGTAGCGGTGCCTACGGTTACTGCTTCTGCTCCTGAGGTTGTGTGTGAGAAGACAGCATTCAATATCAGTATTGACAATCCTCAGGATGGAATCACTTATGTGGTTTATAATCCTGCAGCTGACGGTACAGCATCTCAGACTTCAGCTCGTGCTACAATAAAGAAGACTGAGACTATACCTTCGATTTCTGTGACAATTCCGTCGACATATTCATTTAATGCGGCTGCGGATAACTTCACTGTAGTAGCGAAGAATGACAGAGGATGTGTTTCAGATCCGTATGTTGTGAGAGTAGAAAAGGCTGAGAAACCTTATGTTACTATTCTTGCTAAGAAAAAAGCTTCTGGAGATAATGAACTTACTTCAAATTTGACTGTATGTCCTAATGAAATGGTAGAGTTCTCATTATCTAATGGAGCCACTCTTTATAATGAGTACACTTATACAGTGACACCTTCAAATTCGGATGTCGATGTATATGGTACGAACACAGAACGTCCAACAGCTCAGATGCATGATAAGAGAACAATATTCACATTCTCATTTGAGTCTGAAGCAGGATGTGTAAGCCAAGGCACTTATACAGTGAATGTGGCTTCTCCTAAGACGTTGCGTATTACTGATGATGTAGTCAATCGTTATGACAACAAACCAATTGTTTGTCCTGGTGGTCAGACACCTGTAACATTGACTGCTACTAATGGTATTTATGTCGATTGGGGTAATGCAGGCTTGACTGCTGCAACTTCGGCAATCACAAATGCAGAGCATGATCCTGCAGTCGCAGCTCAAATCACATTCAATCCTTCTGTCGCTAAGACATACACGTTCACAGGTACGGATGTTAATGGATGTGAGGTTACTGCAACATATGATATCTTGATTGCAAATCTTGTTAATATGGAGAATATAGCTGTCACTTTGCAGCCAGACGATACTCCTGTTACTGATTTGGCTGTTTGTGAGAATTCGACTATAACACTTACTGCTTCTGGATCAATATCAAATGCTAAGGAAGGTGAGGTTATAAAGAATTACGAGTGGTATTCAGACGAAACACTTCAGACTCTAATTGGAAATGGTTCTGCTATCAGCGAATTTATGACAATCGCTGATGATAGCCGCAACGCTGAAGGTTTCTATGCTGACATTCAGGATGTCAAGAGCTATTGGGTTCGTGCTACATCTAACTTTGGATGTAAGTCGGATAAGTTGAAGACTACTGTCACAATAGACCGTACACCGGAAATTAAGTTTAAGAATAGTGCAGAACCTTGTATCGATACTCAGATTGATATCATACCAAACACAGGTTCTTCAAATCAGTACTTTACTATCACTAATTTGACTTCAGGTGAGGTTTATGAGAATGTTCTTACAGCTCCATTTGTTCCAGAGAAGGCTGGTCAGTCATACAACTTTAAGGTTGAGGCTCAGCGTGGCGCATGTAAGGCAGTTGAGTATACATCTATAAATGCAAAACCATTGCCAATCATCAAGTTGTTTGATGCTGAGACTGGTTTGGGCTTCATGGATGCTTGTCCTGATGTAGACAATGTGACTTCTGTTCACTATTTGAAGTTTACAGTTGATGGTGGTAAGGTGACGGATACTCCTAGTGTTGATGGAGCGTTATTAGCGTCGTCTACAAATACATTCACATTTGGAAATAACACTTATAATGGTTCTGAGACTGATGCTTATTATGCTAAGTATAGTCGTCCAACTGCGTTGAACAGTGCTATTAAAGTTACTGCCAAGGGATCTAATGGATGTGAGACTACAGCGTCGTTCCCAATCACAATCAAACCAACTCCTAATGCACCAGAAGTGACAGTGTTGCGTAATGGTGTTCCAACATCAGGCAATGAGTTCTGTGAGGGCGATAAGGTGACGGTGATTGCTAAGTCTACTAATGACAACGATAAATCGGTTTCATTTAACAATGGCGGCTCTTACGGTAATAAGAATGGTGCGGCATTTGATGAAACTACAGGAACTGCGATGTTTGAATTCCAAGCTGTAAGCAATACAGTTTCGCCAGATCAGACAATCAATGTTTCTGCTACTAATGATGATAACTGTAATTCTGCTAAGGCATCTGTTTCTATCACTGTCAGTGACAAACTAGATCTTAAGATCAACAATGAGCCAGCTGGTTCTACAGTTAAGACTTGTGTTGGTTCTAAGGAGACATTGAAAGTGACTGCAGGTGGATCTCCGGTTAATCCAGCTGATTACTCAATCGAGTGGTTTGCTTCAGATAAGTCTACTTCATTAAGTACAGATGCTTATTATGATGTAGAGCCGGATCCTGTTTATTCAAAGACAATCTGGGTTAAGGTTAAGTCGAAGGATGCTCTTGGATGTGAGGAGTGGTCTAACATCACAATTGCTCCGGTACCTGTTCCTTCAATCACAATTGTCGCTGAAAACTCAAATACAGGAAAACGTGTTACAAGTACATCACCAGAGAGTGATAGCATAGTTTACTGTAGTGGAGATGCAAGTGGTTTGAGCATTTCTGCAATTGTTCCTGATGGTGTCACTTATAAGTGGGATGATGGAGCTGAAAACACTGATCTGCTTAATAAGGGAGGTTGGACAGCGACACAGACAAATGTCTTGACTGTAACTTACAGAACTGAGACAGGTATGGTTTGTGAAACTAAGCGTGAATTTAAGACTGTAGTTAAGGAAAAACCAACCATTGGTGTTGATGCTGCTGCTCCTGATTTCATTACATCTGTTGATGCGAATGGAGTTGTTACTACAAATCCTGCATTGTGTGTTGGAAGTAAGATTACATTAAATCCTAAATTTAGTGATGATGTTGTTTCTTACTTGTGGCATAATGGAGCTACTTCTTCTACATTGACATATACAGTTCCAGATGCTGTTTATAATTATTCAGTCAAGGCATCTACAGCAGATGGTTGTACTGCATCTGCTTCAGGAACGATTACACCTGTGTATATTAGGTATTCAGTTCCAAATGTATATGCTTGTTATGGAACTGCTTCAGAAATTAAGCCAATACCAGACAATCAAAATCTAGAATTTACATATTATGATGAGACAGGTTCTAGAGTATTAGGAAACGGCGATACTTACGCAATTCCTCAGGTTAACCAGACAATGCGTTATGTGGTTGTTGGTTCTATGGAAGGTTGTGATGTTTCGAAGAAAGTACTTGTTTATGCGTTGACAAACCCACCTTTAAGAGTAAGTGAAGATGTTGAGGTTTGTAAGGGTGCAGATGCGACTTTGAATGTGGTTTCTCCAGAATCTGGTACTAAGTATTATTGGGGTGGTATTGGTAATAATGAGGGGGCTACTTATACAGCTACTAATATCTCGGATAAAGCTGTGATCCCTGTATATGCAGTAAAAGATTATAGCTCTACTTATGCATCTGCTCCTGCATGTACAACATCAAAGATCGTTACTGTAACCCCTATAGAGACACCTAACTTCCAGATTTCGTCAAGTGCAGAGCGCTTGTGTGCTGATGGAAAAATGTCATTTACAATAAATGATGCATCTTCTAACAACACATATTCATGGAAGGTATACGAGTATGATAATGCAACATCTACTCGTGGTGCAGAAGTTGCCGGTCAGAGTCAAATTTTGGCTGCTGACAAGGAATTCATTACGAATGGTGTTACAACATCTACAGGATGGATTGAGGTTGTTGCAGAAGGATCATCTACTAACGGATGTTTGACTACAGCATCAAAGAAGATGCAGTTTGCTCCTCAGGCGAAACTTGCTCTTGTAAGTGTTGATGGAATGCCTGTATCTGGTGATGTTAATGTATGTAGCAATACTGATGCAGAGCTAGAATTTACTTCAGGTTATAATTCTTATGTGTTCAACGACATTCCGATGGCAAGCAACATATATACTTATAATGAGATAGTTAATTCAAATACTTCTCGTAGTTATATGGTTACAGCTAAAGACCAGTACGGATGTCCTACAACAACAGCCACTGTAGATGTTAATATCAATGTCGCTCCTCAGATTATTGCACAGGATGTAATATCTGTCTGTGACGGTGCTTTGGCTGATGTACAGGCAAGTTCGGATAAGCAGTTGAATTGGTTCTACTCTAATTCTAAGAATCCAACTTCTTGGAAGCAATTGGTTGATGATGCAGGTGATCCTATCATTTCAAATGTTGCGGTTATCCACAATATTGACGAAAAAGATGCTGGTTCATACATCTTGGTTAAGGGTGAGTATCCTGATCTTAAGGGTGCTTGTTCTACAGTTAAGCAGATTAGCTTGAATGTCATAAATAAGCCAGATGTGGAATTGAGCTCAACTGGTAGTGTTTGTCCAGGCGAACCATTTAATCTTTCAACTAAGTCTGAAGCTGGTGTGGCTGGTGCTGATTACTATGCTAAGAACTGGTTTACTGTTGATGAGAATCGTCTCAACTTTAATCCTACAGCAACTTCTAATCAGATGCTAAATACAAATGAAAAGAGACACTATGCTTTGGTCGCTTCTTCAAATGAATTGGCTACATGTCGTGATACATTCTTCATCGTTTACACTGCTGTAAACGTTCCTCAGTTTACTGATGGAAACATAAACGACAGTGAGAATCTGAAGGATAATAATGGTGATCTTCTTCCATTCCAGAAACGTTTCTGTATTGGAGATGACGGTATTACTCTTAAGGTGGACAATTCATCTACAATCAACTGGAATGAGGTTCGCTGGTATGCAGGTCTTAACTCTAATGGAGAAATGATTACAGAGGCAGGTAGCCCTGTTTATGGAGATCATATTACAGTTTCTCCTCGTGCTACTTCAAACTATTATGTTGAGGGTACTGGTGAGAACGGATGTAAAGTATCTGCTTTGTTTACAGTCAAGGTTAACGAGGCTCCTAATTATGTTCTTTCAAGTTCTGCTTTGAATGGTAAGGTATGTAGCGGTGCTGATTTGATTGTAAATGCAGTTAATTTGAACTCTGCTGTTCCTGGAACTAAGTTCTCTTGGAATAATGCAAATGTAAGTACAGATTCTCATCTTGAAATTCCTCAGGTTACAGGTCCTACAGAAGTTAGATTGGTAGTGTCAACTGATGAGGGATGTACTCAGGAATTGAAGACAACATACGGTGTGATTGAGGCTCCTACATTTAGAGTCGAGACTCCAAAGAATGTATGTGCTAATGGTGACGTTATCGCAACTGCAAATGTAAATGGTTCTGTTGATCCTTCTGATTATGTTTATTCTTGGTCTGTAGATCAAAATATGACATCAGATGTCAAGTATGGTCAGTCTTATACATTTGATAATGTTGTTGCTAATGACGGTGCTAGTGGATTCAAGTTCTATGCTACTGTTAAGGATAGAAATTACGGATGTACTAGTGAAATCGTTGAGACTTCAGTAAATGTGGTGACTCCAGGAACTCCAACAATCAATTATGTTGATAAGGTTTGTGAGGGTGAATCTGCAGAAATCGTACTTACTGGAACATCTGCTGGTTCTGATTTGACAGGATACACATTCTGGATCAAGACTCCTGAAATGTCTGAGTTCTTTAATGAGGCTTCGTTGAAACATGGTACAGGCCCTATTACAAGTGCAAGACGTTATGAGTACTATGTTCAGTTGGCTCAGGGCGAGGCTGTTTGTAAGTCTGCTCCGTCTTCAATAATAATCAATGTTGAGACAAAACCTAATATTCAGGTTCAGGAATATGGTTCTCCATGTTCTAATCAGGAGCTTACATTGAAAGCATCTGCTTATGGTGTTGAGCCTGGTGATATCAAGTGGGAAGCAAACACAACGAATGGTCCTGATTTGACATTCACAAATGAACAGGGAATTCTTAAGGTGACTGAAAACTCTCAGAATGTGACTGCAGACAAGAAGTTTGTACAGAAGCAATTTGCTGGAACTACATTCACAGAGGTTGATTTGACTTGTAGCCAGACATTGAACTATAAGTACAATGTATATCCACTTCCTCGAATCAATGTGATTGAGAATGTAGAAAAGTCATCTCATTGTCCTGGAAGCAGCGTTTACTTCGATGCTGATGCTTTGACTGAGAATTTGAAGAGTATCACATGGTCTGGTACTGGAGTGTTCGCATATCAGACTGCAACTGATACTATTTCTAGTCAGCATGTTTATGTTACTGTTCCTAAGGACGAAAACATGCTTCTAGATGCAGAAGGTCATAAGATACTACATACTCAACTTTACTACACAGTCTCTAATGACCGTTGTACTAATTCTGGATCTGTTGATGTGACATACGATACAACACCAGGATTCAAGTTGCTCCAGATTGAACCAATTGCTTCAGAATACGGTCACAGTAAAGCTGGAACATTCGGATCTGTTATGAAGTTCTGTGAAAACAGCAAGGTTGTACTTGAAGCAAATCCAGATCAGGTTGACGGAAGCCAGTTCTCTTGGAGAGGAGGATCTGTTGAAACAGGATTTAGAAATGAGTACACTCAGCCTGGCACATATGAGGTTTCTGTTGTAAATGATAAGGGATGTAAGTCTAATATGATATTTACAATAGAAATGGAGTTGCTTCCATCTCTAAGTGTTGGTATTAAGGGTGTAAATTCTAAGAATAACTATTGTTATGTTGAGGGTAATGACAATGGCTTGGTTGTAGATGTCGCAACATCTAAGGAAGCTTATTGTTATGTAAGTTTGGACGAACCTGATGTTCCACCTTTGGATCAAGAACATATGAAGTCTGGTCCTGAGGATAAGGAAGGATGGAAGGAAGAGTCTAATCGTGGTGAGTTCAACCCAGAGAAAGACTCATGGGTTTATGCATATGCGATTTCTAAATCTGATTTGCATTGTGTAAACAAAAACCATAAGTGGGTTGAGGTTCACAAGTCTCCAATAGTTTCAATCATTGGTGATAAGGTCGCTTGTAGCGGTAATCCTTTGAATTTGGAAGCTACTTATAGCTCTCCAGAAAACGCAGAGGCTGTTACTTATGCTTGGATTGGTGAAGCTATTTCAGGCATGTCTGGAAAGCAGATCTCAGCAGAAGGCATGAGTGCCGGAACTAAGACAGTTTCAGTAGTTGTGACAGATGAAAATCAATGTCAGGGTCAGGCTTCTGCAGAAGTTAAGGTTTTGAGTAAGCCTACAATTGGACTTTCTGTAGACGGAGGAGCTCCTAATCGTAGATTGAGAGAACTTAAGTTCTGTGACGGTGAGTCTAAGACTGTTGTTCCTCAATGTATGGGTTGTGATCCTGAATACCAAATGAATGATTTCGGTTGGGTATTTAATGAAGAGGATGTGGTAGACGCTAATGGAAACTACACTCAGAATGTCACAGTAAGCAAGCGTGGTAATTATACAGTTTATGGTTCGTTGGTTGATGCTGATGGCAATATGTTGTGTGAGGCTTCTGCAGGTTTCGTCGCTACACCAATTGACAAGCCAACTATAAATGTGACTGGTAATACTACAATCTGTGCTAATGATAAGATTGTATTGGAGGGTGCTAATATTACTGATTATGTTTACACATGGAGTGGTAACACAGTTGTGGGATATGTCGGTAATAAGTTCGAATGTGATCCTTCCGCAAATGGTACAACTACTGTATCGTTGTCTGTTACTGATAATAGTACTACATGTACTAATTCGACTACATTTGAAATCAATACAATTTCAGCTCCAAGTCCTAATGTGACAGTTCCTGAAATCGTTTGTGAGAATGGTTCTTCTGAGTTTGTGATTAAGGATTATTTGAACGAAAACAATGAACCTAAGTACACGAATATCAAGTGGACAGTTTGGAATAATGAGCAGACAGAGTCATTACCTCAGACTGCTGAGGGAACTCCTAAGTTCAATCTACAAATGACAGATCAACCATTGACTGTACGTTTGGATTTGAAGTCAAGTGATATGCAGTACCCTTGTGCATCTACAATCGTTTATCCTGTAGAAGTACAGAAGCATCAGGCTCTAGAGTATCAGGGTGATCCTGTAGCTTGTCAGAATTCTGATGTCACTTTGGAGGTTTCAAAAGAAGGAACTAGTCATATCAAACCAGATGCTAATGTCTCTGGTCAGAGTAATCCATACACATGGTATTTGCCTGACGGTAGTGAGGTTAAGACTCCTACTAACCAGTACACATTCCATCCAGAGGCTTCTGGTAACTACATGGTTGATGTGGAGAGCGGTGTCTGTGTAGATCGTCTACAGTTCCGTCTTGAGGTTAAGAGCGCACCACAGGCTTATCCTTCATATGATAAGGCTGTATGTAGCGGAGGAAGCACTACATTGAATGTGACTCCAAACAACGAGTCTGGAAATATGACTTATGTATGGAGCAATGTAGATCCTGATGATCCTACTAAGACTGTCACTACTACAATCCCTACTTATACTGTTAATCCTCAGGGTGAGAAAACAGTTTACTCGGTTGTGATCACTAGTGACGCTACTAAGTGTAGTAGTGTTTATGAGATGCCAGTTGAGGTTCGTCCTGCACCGTCTATCATTATTGATAAGACTTTGGGTGAACTTGAACCATGTGCAAATTCTTATGGTGAGGCTGTTGCTGACGGTGCTGTTAAGTATCAGTGGTATGATATTACAGACCCTGCAAATGAACAGTTGCTTGGCTACGGTACATCTAAGAAGATCTATGTGGCTAATGATAATGTTAAGGTCAAGGTTGTAGGTTATGATTCTATTGGTTGTGAAAGTAAGCCAATTGAAGCTATTTTGACTCCTACTCCAGATCCTGACTTCACAGTGTCTGGCTCAACAGAGTCAATCTGTGCTGGACAGAGCATCACTTTGAATGCTAAAGCTACTGATCCTAGTGTGCTTTATCAGTATAGTTGGTATGATCCAATCAGAGATATCACAGTCGATGCTGCTGAACTTACTAATTATACTTTGGAGAAGACAACTCAGTTTGAGATTACTGGTACAAGTGTTACTAAACATGGTACAGAATGTTCTGTAAAGAAGGCATTCTTGCAGATGGTAGATCAGTTGCCTGAGTTGACTATCTATGGTAATCAGAATGTATGTGATGGTACTGAATACACATTCACAGCAACAGGTGCTGAGACTTATGAGTGGCAACACAACAAACAAAACGATCAGTCTTCATTCACTACTTCATTTAAGTATGATGCAGGTTCTGTCGCTCCAGTTGTTGTTGTTGGTTCGAACGGTAAGTGTTCTTCTGTTCCGACTACATACTATGTAAATGTCCGTCGTTCTCCAAACTTGACATTCACAGGTGATTCGGTGGTTTGTGGAAACAATCAGGCTACTATCACTGCTCACTCAACTGTACCTAATGTCACTTATTACTGGTCTACAGAATCAATATCTGCTCAGACAATCAAACCTATTGTTCAGCCTGCTTACCAGGTGTTCCCTTGTACAGTGACTGACCCTTATGGATGTACGACTACAGATTCATTCAAGGTTAATGTTGTGGCTGCGCCTAAGTTGCTTTTGAACGCAAGCTACTATGATTCTCCACTTTTGGGTGGAAATATCCCTTATGATTCTGCAAGCAGTAAGTTTAGAGTTCCATTCTGTGACGGTGATTCTCTATCACTTCGTCTAACTGGTGCTTCTTCATTTGATTGGGTGACATTGTCTAACGATACATTGTCTAAGGAGGATGTCTACAAGATCCGTCCTAACGGTCCTATGACATTTACTGCTACTGGTTATTTGAGCGGATGTCAGACTCAGGTTGATTTTGTTCTTGATATGAACCAGAAACCAACATTGTTCTTGTTGTCAGATACTGTCCCTTGTCGTGGTGAGGCTCAGGATATGGTTGTCGCTGCGAGTGGATATGGAACTTTGTTGTACAACTGGTCGATGAAGGAACACAACAATCGTGGATTTATCGAAAATGCCGACTCTCTACACGATGTTATCGCAGAGCGTCCAATTGAGGATTCTTTGAATAATATTTATAGTGTCGCTGTTAAGATCCAAGAGACTGGATGTACAACTACTAAGGATTTCCATTTCGGATATGTGAAGAGTCCTGAGTTCCAGATCGACGGTGAGCGTGCAGCATGTGTTGGAAATTCATTAGTATTGAAGGCTGTTCCTGATAATCCAGACGACAAGTACAGCTATACTTGGACAAGTGCGGATGGCTTGATCAATAGAACCGGTGATTCGTTGTCATATACATTCCGTACTGAAGGACAGCAGTCTAAGATTAAGGTTTCTGCTTACGACGGTGGTTGTCGCGTCTTCCAGGATGTTGATCTTGTAGGTTGGGCAGCTCCAGGATTGAAGGCATTTGCTCTCGGTAAGGATGTTGAAGGTCAGGTTGTGGTTTGTGAAAATGTTCCATTCAACATTAGTATAATGGATACGACTACAGCAATGATCAAGAACTGGTGGATGAAGGCTAATGATACTGTATCTAGAACTAGTGCATTGCATGTTGTAGCTACTGAGGCTGAAACTTATCTTGGTTATGCAAGAAACACTAACGGATGTGAGTCTGTTATCGCTGTTCCAGTTGTTGTAGAGTATGCTCCAATAGCTACTAACAGAATGGGTGGAGATACAGCAAGCATCTGTAAACTTGATACTGCGGTATTCGACCTTCAGGCTGTAAATGTGGCAGAGTATACTTGGGATGATGCTGAACGTACAGTTGGAAATGTTTTGAAAGTTAGCCCTGCGGTGACTACAAGATATCTTGTTAATGTCAAGGGTACTAACGGTTGTGAACGTGGACAGTATTTCACTGTTGCTGTTAACAATCTTCCAAGTGTTCAGTTCAACACTATCGGTGGAGTCAAGGGTGATAATGAGGCTGCTTGTCTTGGTAGTGACTATAAGGTAGTCGTTTCTCCTCGTTTGGAGGGTGATTACAGTTACATGTGGGATACTAAGTCTGGTCTTGACACATTGTTCTTGAGAGCTAATGATATGGATCCTGAGAAACATGTGGTTAATATCACAGATAGAGTTACTGGATGTAAGAGTAAGGATTCTATCACTATTCGTACTCAGGCTCTTCCTGAAATTACAGTTGGAGGTGTGACTGCGGTTTGTCGTGGTGAACATATGGTTCTTAATGCAGGAGGTGCTGCGAACTACTTCTGGATGCGTGGTACTGATACATTGTCTAAGTCGGCTACATTGCAGATCGATGAGGTCACTTCTGCTGGTATCTATACTGCATACGGTGATGACAGAGGTTGTGTCGGTAAGACTGAAGTTCCTGTTACTGTCCGTGAAACTCCAAATGTTTACTTGAACTCAGCTTCATCTGGTGTCGTTAATGGCAATACAGTAAGCTTGTGTGATGGCACTAATAACCTTGAACTTGAGGTTGCATCTTCGTTCGTCGGTGGCGTTGACAATTCGGATTTGAAGTACACTTGGATGAATCTAAGTGCTGAGGATAAGGCTGTCGACCAAACTTTGACAATCCCTTCTGTAACTCAGAACAAGGATTACATGGTTAAGGTTTCACGAATCAGTGCTCCTGAGGCTTGTCCTGGAAACATTACGGTTTCTGTACGTGTGTTGAACACTCCAAGAATCTATGTGAAGGGTGATCGCAACGTCTGTGATAATGATTATGCAGAGTTGATACCTTATGGCGACTTTGATGATTCGTTCGACAACTATGTATGGAAGGATGACAAGGGTAACTCATACGGTATGGAAGATACATTGAAGGTTCTTGTAACTGACACTGTAACTTATATCGTAACTGGTTACAATACTCATACAGGATGTTCTAACTCAATTTCTCATACAGTCAATAAGATTAATGCTCCTGAGGTATCTCTTGATATCCGTGGTCAGCAAGGCACTTATGTATGTTCTGGTAAACAGTTTGTTGTTCAGGCTCACGGTGCATTCTCTTACTTGTGGATGAGAGGTAAGGATACATTGTCTACTCAGGACGCTTATGGCGACACTGCTAAGACTCAGACTACTTACTATGTTGAGGGTTACGATGCTAACGGATGTAAGAACAACGCTACTATTACAGTGGATGTTCGTCCTACTCCTGTTATATGGACTGATGGTAACAAGCCAATCTGTTTGGGTGAAACTCTTGACCTTGAGGCTAAGGGTGCTCAGAAGTACAATTGGACAATGGGTGATGTCTCTGGTGAGAACAACCAGTTCATGTCTTCAAAACCTAAGTATAGCACAACTATATTCTTGACAGGTTACGACGAATATGGATGTTCAGCATCTGAGCCAATCGAAATCACAGTTCGTGATACTCCGATGGTATTCATTGATTGCCCTAACACTTATGTTTGTGAGGGTGATATCGCAACTCTAACTGCTACTGGTGCTGTTAACTATCAGTGGACTAAGGGTGTTCAGAGTTTGAGTGACGTCGTTACTCAGATGATCACTGAGGATCAGACATTGTTTGAGGTTGTCGGTACAGATATCAATGGATGTATATCAACAGCTAGAAGAGTTGTCAAGATGCAGGCTGCTCCTGTTCTTACAGTCACTGGTGATACTGTGATTTGTGAGGGTGACAAGCTTTCTCTAAATGTAGCTGGTGTCGGAGCTAAGACATTCCAATGGGGCGACGGTTCTGTCGGTAACAAGTTTATTGACAAACCTAAGCATGATACTATTTACTTCGTATCTGGAACATCACTTTACGGATGTACATCTACTAAGTCGGTTCCTGTGATTGTTAATCCACTTCCAAGCATCAGTATCTATGGTAATGACAATATCTGTCAGGGTGATTCTACAACTCTATATGTCCTAGGTGCTAAGAGCTACGTTTGGAGTTCAGGTGACAATAAGGATACAATTACTGTAAGACCTCGTAAGAATGCTGTTTACCAGGTTACAGGTACTGATGAAAATGGATGTAAGGCAATGGAGAAGATCAATATCAATGTGTTTGATATGCCTGATCTATATGTTCAGTCTTCTGCAGGTATCGTTTGCGAGGGTGATTCTGTACAGCTGGTTGCTAAAGTATCTAACGGAGAGTTTGATCAGTTCTATTGGACATCAAAGAATGGTATCATGGGTAATACTTACGGTGATACAATTACCGCTCATGTGATGAAGGCTGATACATTCTATGTCACAGCTAAAAATGAGGTATGTACTAACAAGGCTATGGGCGTTGTTGCTACTTATCCAAATCCAACTTTGAGTTACATTGGTGATTCTGTTGTCTGTCAGGGTGCTCGTTTGCAGATGATTGCTCAAGGTGCTTCTACTTATGAGTGGGTTTTGCCTGATTCAACAGTGGTTCCTAATTCGATCCTTGCATTTATTCCAACAGAACCAACAGTGTTGCCTATCAAGTTGATTGGTCACTCTAACTCTTGTAGTACTGAAAAGATATTCCCAGTGACAGTTAATCCATCTCCTGTGATGTCAGTTTCAATTACTGGTGGTGAGGGTTCTTCTGCTACTGAAGGATATGTATGTAAGGGTAGTGATTATTCAGTTGTGGCATCAGGTGCAGACTCTTATTTGTGGAACACCGGTGATACTGTAGGTGAGATAAGAGGAACAAATATTGAGACTCCTATGGCTTACACAGTTACTGGTTATAACTTCTACAACTGTGAAACTAAGGTTAATATTACTGTACCTTTGATGACATTGCCTAAGGTTAGAATAAAAGCAAGCAAAACTGCTGTTTGTCCTGATCAGGGTGATACAATACATTTCGCAGCTACAGGTGCTGAGACTTATTATTGGAGTTCTTATCCTGCTATTTCTGATGTAAACAACAATCCAGATTTAACAGAACTTGCTGCTTCTGTAAGTGATAGTGGTTGGGTTTATGTTTCAGGTGTTGATTCAAACATGTGTGTCGGTCATGACTCAATCTGGATTAAGGTTCACACTCTTGAGCCAATCAAGTATGTGATTAATCCAACATTGATTGACGAGAACTACAATACGGTTAGTTTGTCAGGACGTACTCCTTCAAGCGAGCTTTACGATGTAGATTGGACTTGGGAGATCAGCGATGGCACTAGATTGAATGGTAAGGCTGTTAAGCATACATTCGATGTGCTTGAGGATTCATTCCTTGTTACAGTTCATGCTAGAGACTGGAACGGATGTGCTTACGATAGTTCAAGCCACATCTACAAGTGGAAGGATGTTTGGGCTCCAGACAAGTTTACTCCTGATGGCAACGGCTTGAATGATAAGTTCCAGTTCGAGGGCGGTGATTGGATCTCTGAATTCGACTTCATCATCTACAACCGTCTTGGTGAGGTTGTGTTTGAAGGTCACAGCTTGCGCGATGCTTGGGATGGAACATTCAAAGGTAAGTTATGTTCACCTGGAGTATACGGATGGACTTGCACATATAAGTCGACTGTAGGCTCTTACACTAAGAGCGGTGAGGAAAGAGGTAAGATTACACTAATTAGATAATGGAGGTTTTTGCAATGAGAAAGTTAAGTGTTTTAATGTTGATGGCATCATTTGCCACTACAATTTTGGCTAACGAACCAGCTCAGGAAATGGATTATACATTGAGTGGTCATGCAACTTCTCCATTCTCTCTAAATCCATGTTTTGTAGGCGAATCAAACGCCTACAGAGCTGGCCTCAACTATCGTATGCAGTGGCCAAAACTTGAGAATGAGTATAGGACAATGCGTATCACATACGACCAGAACTTCTATAAGTTGGTCAGCTCTGTCGGTGTGCACTATGTGTATGATGGTCAGGCTCAGGATTATAAGAGCCACGAGATTGGTCTTACTTACAGCCATAACATCAGAGTGACTGAAGGCCATTACGTACGTCTTGGTTTGACTGCCGCTGTTTTCATCAAGAAAGTTGGTGAGGACGGTGCTTATGGCGACCAATGGCAAAACGGATCTCTACTTGACAACTCTTTGGAGGATGACAACATGAAAGATAAGGCAGTGTTCCCTGACTTTACTTTCGGTGCCGCTTATGTGATGGAGAATACATTAAGTGTAGGTGCAGCTATCTACCATATCTCCGCTCCAAGATACGGTTTCGTTGACGACGATGCTATAGAGTTGTCTCGTCGATATAGCTTCCACGCTCGTTACATGCACAACCTTGAATCTTCTGCAGGTTTGTGGGGTAACAGAGGTAAGGCTGAGAACTATGTTATGGGTACGTTGAATTTCCAGCATCAAGGTGAATACAACATCGGTAGTGTAAATGTCGGTGCATTCGTAAGCCACATGATGCTTGGAGTAGCTTATCGCCATGATTTTCGTAATATGGAGGTCGACGGTGTCAAGTATGCAAAACTAAACACGGTCTCTTTCATGATTGGAGGAAGCTATAAGGGTCTTCAGGCATATTACACATACGATTTGTTCACATCTCGTAAGACAAACGGTTCATGGTCGCATGAATTCTCTATCGTGTATGCTATGGCTCCTAAACATTATCGTTATTCTTGCCCAGTTGTTTACTGGTAATCTAGAGTTTCGAACCTTTATAAAAAGCAGTCGGGGTTTCCTGACTGCTTTTTGTTTTATTTGCATTTGCTTTTGGCGTAATTATTCTTTATTTTTGTGCCACTTAATGATTGTTTATGAAAGATGGAAAGATAGTTGTTGGTATTACTCAAGGTGATATCAACGGTGTTGGATACGAAGTGATAATAAAAACTTTAGTAGATACAAGAATCAATGATTTTTGTATTCCTATTGTGTATGGATCTTCTAAAGTCGCGGCTTTTCACAGAAAAGCTCTTGGAATTGAAAACTTTAGCCTTAATGCTATCAATTCGCCGCTTGAGGCAAATGATAAACGTTCTAATGTTATAAATTGTATCTCAGAAGACGTGAAGGTGGAGCTGGCTAAAGAGTCTGAAGAGGCTGGTGATGCGGCAATTCTTGCTTTGGAACGCGCAACAGAAGATCTGAAGAACGGTTTGATCGATGTTCTTGTCACCGCTCCAATTAATAAGAAGAATATAAATGCTGAACGATTTAATTTCCCTGGACACACTGAATATCTTGAGCAGAAATTTTCTCCAAATGACAAAGGTGTGATGCTGATGGTAAGTGATGTGCTTCGTGTGGCAATCCTCACGTCTCACTGCCCTTTGAGCAAAGTCTCTTCTATGATTACGGAAGACGCGATTGTTTCTAAGCTTCAGATTTTGAATAAAACTTTGATTCAGGATTTCGGCATCGTCCGTCCTCGTATTGCTGTTTTAGGTCTGAATCCACATGCTGGAGACAACGGTACTCTTGGACTAGAGGAACAGGAGATTATTATCCCGGCTCTTCGTCAGGCTAATAGTAATGGAGTGTTGGCATTTGGCCCTTATCCTGCAGACGGATTCTTCGGTGCTGGCAATTTTGCCAATTTCGATGCTGTGTTGGCAATGTATCATGATCAGGGATTGACTCCGTTCAAAGCCATTGCTCAGGATATGGGTGTGAGCTTCACTGCTGGCTTGCCTATTATCCGCACTGCACCTATCCATGGAACAGCTTATGACAAAGCAGGTGTTGGAGAGGTGAGAGAGGATTCTTTCCGTTCTGCTCTTTATTTGGCTTGTGATATATTCAAGAGAAGAAATAATTACGCTGAATTTTCAGCGAATCCTCTTCGTAAACAAATGAAGAAGGAAACTCATAATCCAGAAAAGGAATAGTTTTTTAACGTTATGTCTCCAGAAGAAATACAAGACATTAAAAATAGATTTGGCATCATCGGTAACGATGATCGTCTGAATCGTGCAGTTGAGGTCGCATATAAAGTGGCCTCTACAGACCTTTCTGTTTTGGTGACTGGAGAGAGTGGTGTTGGAAAGGAATTCTTTCCTAAGATCATCCACCAGTTTAGTGATAGAAAACATGGTCCGTATATACCTGTAAACTGTGGAGCTATTCCGGAAGGTACTGTAGACTCGGAACTTTTTGGACATGAAAAGGGATCCTTCACCGGTGCAGTCTCTGAAAGAAAGGGCTTTTTTGAGGTGGCTGACGGAGGTACAATTTTTCTTGATGAGGTCGGTGAACTACCGTTGACTACTCAGGTCAGATTGCTTCGTGTATTGGAGACGGGAGAATTTTTACGCGTCGGTTCTTCCAAACCGATTAAAACTAATGTTCGCGTCGTCGCCGCCACTAATCTGAATATGGAGAAGGCAGTCAAGAATGGAACGTTTAGAGAGGACTTGTACTACCGCCTTAACACAATTTCTATTCAATTGCCATCTTTGAGAGAAAGAGGTGAGGATGCAGCTTTCTTATTCAGAAAATTCGCACTTAATTTTGCTGAGAAATATTCAACTAAACCAGTCCGCTTGACTGAAGACGCTGTCAGAGCATTGTTGCAATATCATTGGCCTGGTAATGTTCGTCAGTTGCGTAATATTGTGGATCAGATTTCAATCCTGGAAAAGGATAACAAACTGATATCGAGAGAGACTTTGCTGAATTATATTCCTGTAGAGGAACATCATAATAATATGCCGATTTTGTCTTCTACTCAGGAATCTGGTGGACACTCTTATGCTCAGGAGAGAGAGTTCCTTTATTCTGTTCTATTTGACTTGCAGAAGCAGGTGACCAATTTGAAACATGTGATTAATGAGCTTGTCTCCAAAGGTCATGTGAAAATTGATGATGTTGATTTGGAATCTGGTGAATTGAAAAAGCCTTTCGACAATGTGATCCGTCAGTCTTCTGGTTCGTCTGTCCCTGTTGTGCATGATATGCATTCCGATGTGGAAAGCCCGAAGACGTCTATGATAGATAAAGGAGACTCTAATATTCAGGATGTGGAAGTGATTGACGACAGTGCTTTGCGTTGGGATTCTTTGCAGAAGGATGCCATTCGTCGTGCGTTGGAAAAACATGGAAATCAACGTCGTGCTGCGGCTAAAGAACTGAATATTTCCGAGCGTACGTTATATAGAAAGATTAAGGAATATGGACTTGAGTAAATTAAAATATTTTTTGATTTTAATTCTGGCATTGTCGCTTTTGCCGGCTTGTACGGTGTCGTATAGTTTTACGGGATCTTCTCTTGATTACACAAAGGTTAAAACTATTTCGATCGCGAATTTCCCGAACAGGGCGACGTTGGTGTATCCAGCTCTTGCTCCTACATTCACAGAACAATTAAAGGAGACATTCTCGTCGAAGACAAGTCTTAATCAGGTTCCTAAAAATGGAGATCTTCAGATATCTGGAGAAATAACAGGCTATTCTTTGTCTCCAAGCGCTATCAATTCTTCTGGTTCTTCAACCATGACTCGTTTGACTGTGGTCGTTAAAGTCGTTTTTGTGAACAGGTCTAACTCATCAGAAAATTTTGAGCGTAATTTCAGCTCATATCAGGAATTTTCAAATACTCAGACAATCAATCAGGTTCAGGAGGAGTTGTGTGAGACGATCATAAATGAACTTATAGATCAGATCTTTAACGCTACCGTCGCAAATTGGTAATGGCATATGAGTGATTTTAAGGAATTCTTTGCAGGATCTAAATATGCGTCCGCCGACTTCCATGATTTGGAGATGTTGACGGTGGAGTATCCTTTTGTATCATCATTTCGTTTGCTTTATCTTCAAGAGTTGAAACGACGTGTGGATGTGCGATATTTGCAGGAGTTGAAAAACTCTTCTTTTTCAATCTTTGACAGACGGCTGTTGTTCCAAACACTTTCAAAGGTTGGTGGAGATAGGCAAACAAATGTACCAGAGCCTGAAACTCCATCTAAAACTGTTCGTGAAGCTACACCGGCAACCCAAACTGTAGATATTTTGCAGGAATTGGAGCAACGACCAGATATAGACGAGAATACAGGAGATTTGATAGGCTCGGATACTTTGGAATCATTGATGAAAGGAGCGTCGTCTTTACGAAAAGGTCCCAAAATTAATCTCGGTGATTTTGCACCGTCTTCCCAACTGCATGATTCTGATGTGAAGGATGATGGATCAGAACAGGTCTTGTTTCAACCAGCAGAAGAACTTTTTTCTGAAACTTTGGCAAAAATTTATGTAAAACAGCATAAATATGAGAAGGCAATTAAAACTTTTCGCAAGTTGATGGATAAAAATCCAGAAAAAAGTGTTTACTTTGCAGACCAAATTGCATTTTTGGAGAAATTGATAAAAAATTTGTAACATAATATGGAATACGTAGCTATTATTATCTTTATTTTGATTATTTCAGTTTTGCTGATTTGTGTTGTTCTAGTTCAAAACTCAAAAGGTGGTGGACTTTTGTCTGGATTTGGAGGTGCAAATCAGATTGCTGGTGTTCAAAAAACTACTGATTTTATCGAAAAATTGACTTGGTCATTGTGGGGTGCTTTGGTTGTATTGTCAGTATTGGCAACTCACTTTGTTGGAAGCAAAGGTGGTGAGGCAGTAGAGGAAATTGACTATCAGTCAAAAGTAGAGACTCCATCAGCTCCTGTTGAGGAGGCTCCAGCTTTCGGTGCAGAGCAGGAATAAATAGTGTGATATGATATTTTAGCCACTCCGAGAGATCGTTGAGTGGCTTTTGTTTTATATGCTTATGATAAATTTCGGAGATCAACTTGCGGTGTTTTGTGCAGCTACATTCTGGTCTGAACTTGATGTGCCGCAGGAAAAAGAAGACTTGGTGGAGAAAATAGCTGCAGATTTTGCCCAGCAACCTGATGTCTTCAGACGTGCTGTTGACAAACAGATTGCAAAGCAGGCTCCAATGGAAGATGATGAGGTGACGAGTTATATTGCATCTGTCGGTGAACAGGTGCCAGAAGACAGCCGTCGTGATGTGTTGAAAATGGTGATTGAGATGATGCTGACTACAGCTGATTTGAATGAAGACTCGTCAGCTACAATACTTTTCCTTTGCGAGGCTCTTGGACTGCCACTAGAAATTGCAATGGTAGAAACAATGGCCTTTGTTAAAGGCAACGACGTTGTGGTTGATAATAAAGAGGATATTGTTGTTGTAGATAGATTGAGTGATATACCAACAGACAATTGATTTTTAATAAGAGGAGATGTATTTAATCGTCTCCTTTTGTGTTTAATGGCATATTTTGTCTCCTTTTATGGTTGTCTTTTTTTGAATTGTGGACTTGTATTATAATTTTGTCCTTTAATAGGGTAATTTTATAATAGGGTATATAAATATGTTGAAAACGTTGAAATTTATGGGAAAGGATATATTCGGTCTTAGATTTCTATCTTTGGCTATTTTGTGCGGATTATTCTGGTCTGCACAGGGACAGGATTGCGATAGTAATCTTGGAAGTACGACTTTTAAGGCGGCTGGTGATGCGGCGACATGGCAGTATTATGATATTGCCAATGTAGTAACAGAAGGACGGTGTGGCGTTAGTCTTTCTTCTAGTCTTTCAAAACCAGGTGATTTGGAGGAATTCGCAGATGGCAAGTCTGCGCTTATAGCGGTTGCTTCTAATCCATATAAGTTGAATGCCGTTATAGCTGATCCTACTTTGAAAGACGGAAAAGATTATGATTCTGATACTTTGATGTTTAAGGATATGCCGGGAAATGTGGTGGTACTTAATCATCAGGGATCGAAGACTGCGGAACTTTTTTCTATTAAAGTTCCAAATGCAAAAGCAGGTACAGAATTCAAAGTCACATACACTCTTTGTAATGTCCTTAATCCTAATTCACCATCAGTACAGGCTGCAATTCCTGATTATATGATGCAAAATCCAGGCTGGGAATCTGGCTATGAGTTGAAGGATATAAATGTCGGATTAGGTTTTGATGATTATGGTAATTTCGTTGACAAGCCTGCTTCTGCAACTCACAACTATGCTCAGGGAGGAAAACCTTTGACTATGGCTGACGGATGTAAAACATACACTTATGTTAGTAAAGTCCCAGCAGGAGCTTCAAATATGAAGTTCACGATAGGTACTTCATATAATGCAACTTTTAATTTTGCTGTAAAGGATATTGAGGTTACAGGATGTTTTGATCCTAAGATTAGTTGCTCTGCTGGAATAGAAGTGTGTCAGGGAGAACAAGTTCCTCTTACATTAGATAGAGCTTATAATGCAACTTCTTATAAATGGGAACGGTCTACAAATGGGGGGGCTTCTTGGGAAACTATATCAACAACTCCTTCTGCATTGGATGAACTTGAAAAAACTTCAATGTATCGTTGTTTTGTAGATGGTCAGGAAAGTAACACTTTGACTGTAAAGGCTATGACGTGTTGTGTCGTTGGTGGAAAACCTGCTTCCAGAAAGAATGTGTTCAATGAGACATTTGGCTATTTTACAGGACCTTATGATTATGTTGATTCTGAAGGTAATGAAACAACATTGGGAAGTCAATCTACTAATATCGCCTATCGAACAAGTACTAACTTCTCAATTTCAGATCATAAACTGGATTTGACTGGTCAGGTGAACGACGGAACTTATGCCGTGCTTGTGCCTACTCCATTAGGATATAATCTGTCTACTGGTGATTTTAATCCAAATAATCCTGCTACGTGGATGAATGGCGTTACTGCTGATCATACAAGTGTGATAGATGGTCGTGAGAATGGTGCCGCTCTGTTTATTAATGTGCAGGAAAATTTTAAGGGCACTATTTTTGAAAATACAATTGATGGCCTTTGCCCAGGGAAATCTCTTTCTTTTGAGTGCTATATCGCTAATATGAGTGGAGGTACTGATCCTCTTGTTACTATTAAACTAATTTCTGCTACAACAGGAAATGTACTGACCGATGTTGATGGAAATGAATTGATTAAAGAGAATGTTGTGGCGACTGCAGGTGGTGGCTGGATTAAATGTTCTATTGATAATATTTTGTTGAAAGATGAGTCTAGTGTCATCGTTCAAATAATTGCAGATTGTGGTTCTCAGTGTGGTGTGCCTAATTATTGGTTGAAGGGTAATGACTTGATTATTGATGATATTAAGTTCATGACTTGTGCTCCACCTCAAATTTCTGCATATTATGATGAATCAACTCTTCAACTTGACACTACTGTGTGTTCTGATGCTGATCTTGAGGTTGTTATGCCGGAAACTGAATTGTTGAAGAATTTCTTTTCAGGAAAACAACACTATGTTTTGCAATATTCTATTGACAAGAAGACATGGAATCATTTGCGTCTTTCTTCATCAAATACAATTAAGTTTAATTCTGATGAAGTAACAGAAAAATTCTCTGACCCAGAGAAAATATACATGAGAGTTATTGTGGCAAGTGAGGCTACAGCAAATGCGTTTGCAAGTGATCCTAATATGGCATCAGATGTTGACGTTTGTAGTGATTATTCAATTTCTGATCCATTTACTATTACTATAGATTGCCCTACTTGTACTGCAAGTGAGGATATCGAGATTATATCATCGGAGAAAGCTGTCGTTGAAAACAAGAAGAAAACTATACATCTTTGTAAAGGTGAAAGTGTCACTTTGAATTCCAATGATGTGACTTCTACTACTGAAAAGGGAGATCCTTATTCTAATTTCTTGATGACGTGGTCTCTTGATGGAGTAGGAAAGACTCCTGCCCTTGGCCCTGTGGCAGATGAATTGGTGATTTCTTGGGAAGACGCTACAGAAAAAGGCCTTTCTGTCAAACTTACATCTGAGGATGCGGACTATCCAGGTCAGAAAGATTGTATGAAGGAGGCTGAAATAATTATCATTGCTGATCCGGTACCCGATGCGGCATTCAGCGACTCAAGCAAAAAATTCTGTGAGGGCGATGGAACAGGCTTGTTTGACATGAGACTGACCAAGGGCGATTTGTCAGACTACACAGTCCGTTGGTGGGGAAATTCGGACACCTTGAAATCATCATTGGGAGAGAATAAAGACGAGAAATTCTTCGAGGGCTTGAAGTCAGATGAGGGAGGCGTATTCTACTATCAGATGGTGGACAACAAGACAGGCTGCAAGGGTGGTCTGCATCAATATGAGGTTATCGTCAATCCTATTCCTCCTGCGCCAAAGGACGAGAAACTCCAGTTCACGATAAACGGCGACAGCCATGAGATCCTGACAACGGCTAAGTTCGGCCAGACGCTTGACGCCTCTTTGAAGCTAGTATGGTTCAAGTCACCGTCAGAGCCGAACACGAAGGCGGAGAAGTCAGTTGAGATCGACCGATCAGCAGCGACGACAACCCCATACGAGTTCTACATAGCGTACCAGGACGGCGACTGCTTCAGCGAGAGAGCCAAGGTGGAGGTAGAGGTACTGGCCGCTCCGGC